>Ga0315268_10000439_pt1 | contig 48631 bp, 53 predicted proteins | sample C1_top_MG_FD_204535 | JGI IMG/M metagenome (GOLD analysis project Ga0315268, IMG submission 204535) | Sediment microbial communities from Yellowstone Lake, YNP, Wyoming, USA - C1_top | ecosystem: Environmental > Aquatic > Freshwater > Lake > Sediment | place: USA: Wyoming | collected 2017-08-01 | reverse complement strand
ATTGAACCAAAAAACGAAAAAGAAATAAGGGAAATTCAGATTATTGAAAACTTGCAAAGAGAAGATATTACTCCAATTGAACGGGCGAAAGTAATTCATGAATACCTCAAGCCCACATCGAAAGGAAAAAACGTTAAAACACTTTTAATTAACATGAGATTAGGACGACATGTTCCTGAGGAATTTGCGCTCACTGTGAGCGCACTCTGCAATACTATCGGCAAAACCCCGATAACGCTTGTTAGATGGCTATCCCTTCTTGATCTTCCAGAAGACGTTCAGGAAAAAGTTGACAGCCCAAACTCACCAATCACCTCACGCCACATTGAACAACTATTAAGACTTAAAGACTTTGAACTCTTAAGGGAAGTACTTAAAATAGTTGAAAAAGAAAATCTTTCATCTGAGGCAACAAAAAACCTCGTTAGCCACCTTGGGAAAAGAGATTCAGGATACAATCTTTCAAAAGTTGCAAGCGAGCTTGAAAAGCTTGTAAGCAGAATCTCTTTTATCGATTCTGAAAAAGAACTTTCAGTGATTAAACAGGAACTGCTAATAATAAGGGACCTCGTAGAAGAACTGCTTCAAAAAGTATAAATAAATTTCCTGATTTGGAGATTCTCACTTCTTCAGAATGGCAAAAAGAGGGAACTAAGGACAGCTTTTGCTACCTAATTCCAACTCTTTTTACAAATCTTGAGGCAATTTGAACAAAATCATTAAGTTCTTCTTCACTAAAGGGCTCCTTTAAAATAAAACTTCTGTCAACTATTTTCTCGAAGTGCGGCTTTTGAATGAAATAAAGTTCTGCACCTTTTATCAGGGACATAATCCTCATAATGGAATCTCTATCATGAAAACCTTTAATAATAGTCGTTCTGAACTCATATTCGCCTTCAAAAGATTTAATAATGTTAATACTTCTTCGAACATTTTCTAAATCAACCTCAGTTTGCGTAACTTTAAAGTAATCCTCCAAGGGGGCTTTTACATCCATAGCTACGTAGTCTATAAGCCCGAGGTTAAGCAAATGCTCAAGCTTTTCTGGAAAACTCCCATTTGTGTCAAGTTTAACAAGAAAGCCAAATTTTTTCACTTCCTGAATCCTCTCTTCAATATCGTTTTGAAGAAGAGGTTCCCCTCCTGTGAATTCTACTGCATCAACAAGCCCCTTTCTTTCCATAAGAAAGCCTAATATTTCTTTAAAAGAAATGGGAGATGTAAAAAGCTCCGGAAGTACTAGTTCAGGATTATGGCAGAAAGGACATCTGAAATTGCATCCCTGCGTAAAAATTATCGCGCACACTTTACCCGGGTAATCAATAAGAGAGAATTTTTCAAACCCGCCTATACGCATATTTTCACCTGAACTCTATAAGAGCTCCTAAGGAAAAGTGGAGTAAAACAAAAAGCAAATTCCAAAAATATTGCTAAATTTTCCATTCCTATTTATTTTAAATGCATTTGATATTTTTTAAAATTACATATGACTTCTAAAATTATAACAATTTGATAGAATAAATGGAGGTGAAAAATGGATAAGAAAGATTTCTTAATGCCTCCTGGACAGAGGCCTTCTGCACGTCTGTATCCTGTTTCAGTTTTTGGAAAACCAAAAGAAATCGATACAAAGAAATACAGAATATCAATTACGGGGCTTATAAAAGAAGAAAAAATTTTTACTCTTGAAGAAATTTATAAATTGCCAAAAGAGATCGGGCAGTTTGACATTCACTGTGTTGATGGCTGGAGCTATCTTGGGCACATTTTTTCAGGAGTCTCACTGGTGAAACTTTTTAAGGAAATCGAACTTACAGAAAATGGGAATTTTGCCTTAGTTAAAAGTATTGACGGTTATACAACAGATTTACCTATAAGCTTTTTACTAAGCGATGAGGTACTTCTTGCATATGAAATGGATGGAAAGCCTTTAGAAATAGCTAATGGATATCCTTTAAGGCTTATTGCAAATGGAAAATACGCATATAAAGATGCAAAATGGGTTATAGGTTTTGAAATAATGGAAAAAGACCGCCCAGGCTTCTGGGAAGAAAAAGGATACAGTAGAAATGCAGATATATATAAAAATGAAAGGAAGGAAATTTAAAAAGGAGGAAATTATGACAATAAAATTAAGTGAAACAGTACCAGACTTTTCACTAAAAGATCAAAATGAACTTGTAGTCTCTTTAAAAGACCTAAATGGACATAAAATACTTCTTTCATTCCATCCACTTGCGTGGACAACAGTTTGTGCAAAACAAATGAACCTAATTGAGGAAAACTATCAGAAATTCATTGACCTAAACACGATTCCCTTTGGGATTAGCGTAGATCCTGTTCCAAGCAAAAAGGCATGGGCTGAAAGCCTGAACCTCAAAAATTTAAAAATACTATCAGATTTCTGGCCACATGGGGGAGTTAGCTCAAAATTCGGACTGTTCATGGAAAGATTTGGGTTTTCAGAAAGAGCAAATATCATTATTGATGAAAAAGGAACGATTATATTTGCAAAAGTATATCCAATAAAAGAAGTACCAGATTTTGAAGAAGTATTGGTATTTCTAAGAGGAAGGTGATTTAGGACCTGTTCTAAATTCCTTCCTTTCCTTAAACTCCTGCCTTTTACCGTTGTTCCACTGCGATATAGCTCTCAGGTAGCCTACAACTCGACTATAAATTTCTGTCCTCTGACGCTTTTCTTTTGGTATAACAGTGCCATCATCAAGTACTAAATTTCCTTTCTCATCTTCTTTGTAATTCACAAAAGCCTCCGTAACAACTATTATAAATATTTTTCAAGATATTTCAAAGTAATGTTCCAGAGTTTTTCCTGAAGCTCTTCATCAAAAGAAGTATCAGAACTTTTTTCAACTTTTTCTTTAACAAAATACTCCCCAGAAATTTCAGAAACCTCATTAGAAGTTGCAAGAAAAACAGAAGTCCTTGCTCCTTCATTTGGAGTCAAAGCCTTTAAAAGTATTATCCTTACTAAAAGTTGTGGAAAATTGCTGAAAAGGTTGGTTCTCACAAGTCCAGGGTGTACTGCATTTACCGTAACTGATGTCATTCCAAGCTCCTTTGTCAGCCTTTTTGTAAAAAGTATAAGCTCAAGCTTAGATTTGCCGTAAGCCTGGATGCCGTTATAATGATTTTTCATTTCAAGGTCATTTAGGTCAATTTTAGCGTTTCTGTGCATAGCAGATGAAATATTAATAATTCTTGAAGGTGCACTTTTTTTCAGCGTATCTAACAGCAAAAGGGTTAAAAGAACTTGAGAAAGATAATTAACCTGAAAAGTTGTTTCAATTCCATCCTTCGAAAGTTTTTGCCTCAAGCTCCATGTGCCAGCATTATTTATCAAAACATGTAGATCCCGATTATCCTTTAAAAAGTTTCTTGTTAGTTCCCTTACCGAATCAAAAGAAGATAAATCGCAGTAGTAAAAATCAACTTTTCTGTTGCCTGTCTCCTTTATAATTTCTGCTTGAGTGAGTGAAGCTTTTTCTTTGTCTCTTGCTGTGAAAAAGATAACTGCACCTTTTTTTGCAAGAGCTTTTGCAGTTGCTTTTCCTATACCTGAAGTAGCACCTGTGATCAACACAATTTTACCATTAACATTCCACACTAAATCCTCCTCTTAAAAGCAATTTATATTTATGAGCTCTATATAAAAAGAGCAAATCAAATTAATTTTATATAGGAAGGAATCCTTAATTGAAAATAAAAAGCTATTCGAAAAAATGTTTATTGACTTCGTTAAAAATATTTGGAGCAACTTCTGAAACAAGCTTAAACATCTTTTCAGCAAGGCTTCTAATCTCCCACTGTGCATGCTTGTCGAGGCGAAGTTTAAAGAAATGCATTAATTCTCTGCCGTTTGCAGTAGCAACTATCTTAGTTTCACAGGCGTTAGGGAGAATAAAACGAGCATCTTCTGCTGGTATTCCTGCCTCAACCATTTTCCCATAGAGGCTATCGACCCTTTTCATTAAATCAAGATATTCATTAAGAAGCTCTTTATTATTTTCAATGCTTGGTGGGACAGTAAAATCAAAACGCTTTTCTTTAACATACCTCTGAGATTGCTGGGTAAAAGAAAACAACCTGTGCCTCACAAACTGATGAGAACAGGCTCTGGAGATACCTTCAATTGCAAATGTAAAAGAAATATGCTCAAAAACTGAAAAGTGCCCAAGTTCCAAAGCAAGGTTTATCAGATGCCTAACTTCACCTTCCTTGATGTTAAGTTTCATTATTCCTCCCCTGAACCTGCTTTGTCTCATAGCAGTTGCAACTACAAGTTCTGGGTTCGGAGTGTGGGTTAAAAGTTTAACTTCAATTTTTTTTATTCTATCTTCCATCATTAATTTACTTTGAATTCCAACCCTTCCGATATCTCAGAGGTTTCTTTTTTTCCCTTTTCTAAAAGCTCTTCATCACATTTAGGACAGTATTCATGCTCCCCTGGGATATAACCGTGCTTTGGACAGATGCTGAAAGTAGGAGTAAGAGTCATATATGGAAGCCTAAAATTTTCAATAATTTTTCTAACAAACACTTTTGCATATTCTCCGTTAGTTAATCTCTCTCCAAGAAAGAAGTGTAAAACAGTTCCACCAGTATAAAGTGACTGTACTTCATCCTGCAGACTTGCAGCTTCAAAAGGGTCATCTGTAAAATTCACAGGAAGCTGAGTTGAATTCGTATAGTAAGGACTTTCCTTTGTTCCCGAAGTTTTAATTTCCGGATATTTTTTCTTATCCTTAAGCGCAAGGGAATAAGAAGTTGATTCAGCTGGCGTTGCTTCAAGATTATACATATGTCCTGTTTCCTCCTGGAACTTTTCAAGCATTTCTCTCATAAATTTCAATACTTTAATTGTAAATCCTATTCCTTCTTCTGTTGTAATATTTTCTCCAGAAAAATTCTCAAGAGCCTCATTCATACCAACAAGGCCAATCGTTGAGAAGTGATTATCCCAATAGCGACCTGTAACTTTTTTAATTGGATCAAGATAAATTCGAGAATATGGATAAAGGCCCATTTCAGTAAACTGCTCAACTGTTTTTCTTTTCGCCTCGAGAGCTTCCTTTGAGGCTTCCATAATATCAGCAAGTGTAATAAAGAAATCCTCCTCAGTTCTTGATAAGTAGCCAATGCGAGGTAAATTAATTGTAATTACGCCAACAGATCCAGTAAGTGGATTCGCTCCAAATAGACCGCCACCTTTATTCTTAAGTTCTCTTACGTCAAGCTTCAACCGACAGCACATGCTTCTTGCATCTTCAGGGCTCAAGTCAGAGTTGATATAATTTGCAAAATAAGGTACTCCATACTTTGCTGTTGCCTCCCAAACAGTTAAAATATCTGGACTATCCCATTCAAAATCCTTTCCTATATTAATGGTTGGGATAGGGAAAGTAAAGGGCCTGCCGTTCCCGTCGCCTTCAATATAAGTTTCAAAAAGGGCTTGATTAATCATATTCATCTCTTGCTGAAGCATTCCATATTTGATTTCTTTAATTTCCTTTCCTCCTACAATAACAGGACGGTCTTTAAGCAAAAGATTTGGTTTAATATCAACAGTTATATTAGAGAAAGGGCTTTGTCCACCAGTTCTCATTGTCTGGTTCATATTATAGATAAACTCTTGGATTTGCTGTTTAACCTCTTTATAACTCAATTTGTCAAAATAAACAAAAGGTGCAAGGTAAGTATCAAAAGAGGAGAAAGCTACTGCTCCAGCAGTTTCATTTTGAAGGGTAAAAAGGAAATTCATCATCTGTCCAAGAGCAGCAGAAAGATGTTTTGCAGGCCTTGAATAAGGCTTACCTGGTACGCCTCCAAAACCTCTTTTGAACAAATCTTCCATGTCCCAACCAACACAATACGCTCCAAGAAATGAAAGATTATGAACATGTACCCAACCCTCTCTATGAAGTTCAGCTATTTTTTTAGGGTACACTTTTTCCAACCAGTAGATTTCCTCTGCCTTTCCAGCAACAAAGGCCTTGAGGCCCTGAATTGAATAATCTATATTAGCATTTTCATGGACTTCCCACGTTTGCTCGCCTAAGTACTCATCGAGAAGATTTGGCGTAATATGAGTCCTCAATTCCCTGAGCTCTCTTCTTTTTTCCCTATAAAGGATAAAAGCCTTTGAGGTTTCATAAAAACCTTTCCTCATAAGGACCTGTTCTATCTTGTTCTGAATAACTTCAATGCTTAAAGGTGAGCCATTATGTTCTCCTTCAATCTCAGTGATAACAATTTGTGTAAGAAATTCTGCAGTGCTCCTTCCAAACTCATGAGTGCTTTCTCCTGCTTTCAGAATAGCATTTATAATCTTCTCATGCTTAAAATCTGCAACGGAGCCGTCTCTTTTAAGAACTTTTTTTATCATATCTCACCTCTGCGCTTTTATAAAGGATAGTTTATTTAAAAAATTTTGCAAATTTACCCACTTTCAAAGACATAAGATTTAAAGGACATTTCAGGGTTGTTTTGTGATAAAAACTTGATTTTTTTGGGATAAAAATAAAAAATTCCCTTAAAAACCTCTTGACAAGCGATTAAAATATCGTATAACTTTAATAGATAAGTATTAATCAAATTTCTTTATGAAAGGAGGTGAAAGTGAATGAACAAACCAGAACTAATTGCAGCAATCGCTGAAAAAACTGGTATGAAGAAGAAGGACGCAGAAGCAATGATTGATGCTTTTGTGCACACTGTAAAAGGAGCTCTAAAGAAAGGTGAGAAAGTTGCTCTCATTGGCTTTGGCACCTTTGCTACCAGGGAAAGAAAGAAGAGGAACGGAGTAAATCCAAGAACCGGTAAGAAGATCAGCATCCCAGCAAAGACAGTTCCATTCTTTAAGGTTGGAAAAGAACTTAAAGACGCTGTAAAATAGGCTTTTGTTGGTTAAAAAGAGGGGTCGAGGTACCCCTCTTTTTTTATTAGAACCACTAATTAGTAAGAACCTTAAGAGGAAGAAGGTCTCGCTCCATCACCCTTAAGAGAAATACCTGAAAAGAATAGAGAAATGTAATTACAAAATAGAATACGTATTTGATACAGGAAAAATAACTTTTAAGGTCGAGCAAAGATTTCTCAAAGGGCACAAAATTAAAAGTCACCTATCTTGGTTCTTGAATTCAAAGCACTAAATTTTTTCGTTTATTAATTCTGTTATTTCAGGAACTTCCCTGTCAAATAAGAAATTCAGCTTGCCACGGATCATTTCTTCAAATGTAGGTGATTCTTTCTCATAGAAAACACCGATTGGAATATGATCTCCCCATTCAAGAGATTTTGCCACTGATTCCTCATATCTCTCAGGAGAATATCCTTCATCTTCAAGCCTGTAAACTCTGCCTTTGTAATAATCATAAGTGTTGTTAAAAGTGACACAGGGCTGAAGAATGTCCACAAACGAAAAACCCTTATGAAAAATTGCCTTTTCAAGAATATATTCAAGATGTTTAAGGTCTCCTGAATACCCTCTGGCAACGAAAGATGCCTGAGAAACAAGCATTAAAGTAATAGGGTTAATTGGGTTCTCAACGTTTCCAAAAGGAGTTGATCTTCCCTTAAATCCTTTTGGAGAAGTAGGGGTAAACTGGCCTGTTGTTAGACCATATACACCATTATCGTGAACTATTAAAGTAATGTCGGTGTTTCGCCTTGCTGCATGTATAGTATGCGACATTCCTTCAGCATAAGCATCTCCATCTCCGACGAAACCTATGACTAGAAGATTTGGGTTTGCAACTTTAATTCCGGTTGCAAGCGGAGGAACTCTACCATGAATGCCATGAAAGGAGTTTAAGTGGTAGTAATTAGTAATGTATCCATAACAACCTATTCCTGACACAAGGGCAATATTTTCTTCCTTAAGTTTTCCTTCTTCCAGGACCTTTTCCAGGACTTTCTTTAGAGCATTATAAATTGCAAAATTTCCACAGCCAGGACACCACTGGATTTTTCTGTCAGTTCCTATATTCATTCGAGCACCTCCTCAATCTTAGCTCTTAACTCCCATGGGTCAAATGGACGAGCATCGTACTTCAGAATCCTTGAATCGACCTTCGTTTTAGTATGTAGTTCAAAAAGGGTTGCAAGCTGTGCAAAAGAGTTGTTTTCAACCGCAATTATTTTATTAGCTTTCCTGATTTCTTTGAGTATTTTCCCTTTTGGAAAAGGCTCCAAAGAAACGATCTGGATGTATTTAACAGGAAGCCCTTCAATTGCCTCAAGAATTGCTCCTTTGGTTGAACCAAATCCAATTAATACATTTTCTGCATTCAAATCACCATAAGCATAAACTGTCCTCTCATATGTAAAATCGCCTTCAATTGTAGAAAATTTCTTAAGTCTCTTGTCTTTCATCTTTTTCACGTTTCCAGCAATACTTGAAGAGTAACCATCCTCTGTGTGCTCCGTAGAATTAGTGTGAGCAACGATATCTTCAACACCAGGAAAAGTTAAAGGAGAAATCCCATCTTCTGTATCTATGTACCTTTTATATGTTCCTTCCCCCTGGTAAAGCTTCACAGGAAGATCAAATTTTGTGCTGGAGGGTATTATAGAAGTTTTTGCGCTTTCCGAAATGTGTTTATCAGAAAGAACAATCACAGGAGTCTGGTACCACCATGCATACTGAAACGCCTTTCCCATCACTTCAAATGCTTCATTTATCGATCCAATTGCAAGCACAATCCTCGGGAACTCCCCGTGCCCAATGTTCAACGCAAGGTTTAAATCGCTCTGTTCAGTATATGTTGGGGCTCCAGTAGTAGGCCCCGCTCTCTGAACATCTAAGATAACAAGAGGAGTTTCTGTCCCCCCAGCAAGGCTTATTGCTTCGCCCATAAGGTCAAATCCAGGACCTGAAGAACCAACCATTGAAGGAGCTCCAGCAAAAGCAGCACCAATTGCCATAACAATGCTTGCAATTTCATCCTCGGTATGGATTACTGCAATGCCAAGCCTTCGCGCATTACGTGCAAGATAGTCAAGAAGAGTTGAAGTAGGAGTAATAGGATAAGCAGTGTAAACCTTCATTCCACTTCTAACTGCACTGAGAGCTATTGAATCATTTCCATAAAGAATAGGATAAGGCGGTTTTTCACCTTTTTCCAGCTTCCTCTGGGGGAAATTATTTTCCTTCGCAAAGTTATAGCCTTCTTCCATAAGCTCTATATTTATTGGAGAATTTTCTTTCAAATCGTCCTCAAGGACAGTTTTTCCAAACTCATAAGGAATGTCAAACATATAAACCAGAAAACCGAAGACGATTGATGTTTTCATAAACGGTTTTGCGCTGGTCTTCTTAATTATGTCGTCAAATGAAATCAAATCTCCGTCAATACAGTAGAAGCAACCTTCTTTCTGTTTATCTTTATACCGCTCAAAAACATCCTCATGAAAAGAGAACATATAATCAAACTTCCCAAACTGGGTAAGGACATCTGAGTCTTTAATCCTTATTTCAGCATAATCCTGACCACCTCTTATTATTGATCCATAATCCTCATATATAAAGATATGATAACCATATCGGTTGAACAGCTTGCCAATTAGCGAGGCCCCTCTTTTAATACCTTCTCCAGCCTGGCCTCCGATAAAAATAGAAAAATCTGTCACTCTTCGCCACCACCCTTTCTGGTCGATTAAAATTATATCATAAACATGTTTGTCAAAAAATTATTTTAATAATATGATATATCTTGAAGCAAATTTAAAAATTCAGAATTTCCGGTATAATGCATTTTGAAGAGGAGGAAGCGGATATGAATACCTGGGAAAAGGCACTAACTATAATGAAAGAAGCCCTAAGCGTTCCAACATACGAGACACTGTTCAGACCTGTACAGTTCGATTCTGAAACTGATACCGATATAATCCTAAAAGTCCCCTCTGAATTTGTTAAAGAACTTCTTGAAACCAAATATTCTTCTTTAATTGAATCCACCCTCTCAGAGCTAAAAGGTTCCCAGGTTTCAGTAAACTTTATTGTCGAGGAAAAAAGACATGAGCAGGTAGAAACAATAATAATCCCTCAGAACCTCACCCTAAACAGAAATTACACTTTTGAGGAATTTGTTGTAGGAACCGGGAACAGAATGGCGCATGCTGCCTCTTTAGCAGTTGCAAACAATCCCGGAAGGGCATATAATCCTCTTTACATATATGGAGGGGTCGGCTTAGGAAAAACTCATCTGCTCCATGCAATTGCATACCGCCTTATAAAAAACTTTAACAAACTAAACATACTGTACGTAACCACTGAGGAATTTACCAACGAAGTAATATACGCCATACAAAATGCAAAAAGCAACGGAGATCTTATTGATAAATTCCATAAGAAATACAGGAACATTGATGTGCTTTTGGTCGATGATATTCAGTTCATTGCAGGAAAAGAGAGAACTCAGGAAGAGTTCTTCCATACTTTCAATGCTTTACACAATGCAGGAAAACAAATTGTGATTACTTCTGACTGCCCTCCCAAGGACATTGCAACTCTTGAAGAAAGGCTAAAGACACGTTTTGAATGGGGACTTACAGTAGATATTCAGTCTCCCGATTTTGAAACCCGCGTTGCAATATTAAGGAAAAAAGCTGAAAAAATGCAGGTATCTATTGACAGCGACGTCTTTGAATACATCGCCAAAAATGTCTATACTAACATCCGTGAGCTTGAGGGAGCCTTAATCAGGCTTGTGGCAAAGGCCTCTCTCTTTAATGAAGAAATCACTCTTCAATTTGCAGAGAAAGCTCTTGCAGATATATTCAGCACTTGCAATGAACCAATAACGGTAGAGAAAATAAAGAAGATTATTGCTGATTATTTTAACCTTGATATTCCAGAACTCTCTGACAAAAAAAGAGACCAGAAAATAGTATTCCCTAGGCAAATTGCAATGTACCTTACAAGAAAACTAACTGACCTATCTCTTCCCCAAATAGGAGAAGCATTTGGCGGAAGAGATCACACAACCGTGATGCACGCATACTCTAAAATTGAAGAGAGCTATAAAAAAGAGGAAACCCTTAGGGCAATTATTGATGAAATTACAAATAAACTTAAGGAGTAACATTGTGCATAACCCTGTGGAAAAGTACATGTATATTGTGGACAACTTTATAACTGTGGATCAAGTGGATAATAGAAGGGTGACAATAACAATTATATCCACAATAAAAAATAAGATGAATAAAAGATTTAAAGCACTATTAAGTAGTATACACAATACTTATTATTAATATGATTATTTTTAATATCTTTAAAATAATATAATAATAATAAAGGAGAGAATTATGAGAATAAAGGTTAAAAATGCAGAATTAGTTAAGGCACTAAATAATTTAGGAAAAGTAATTCCTTCAAAGTCAATTGAACCAATTCTGGAAAACGTTTTATTAAAGGCAAATAAGGACATTATCCTTACTGCAACAAACTTAGAGCAGGGAATGAAATATATTTTAAAGGGAGAGATAATAGACTTGAGTGATGGAATTCTTGAAATTGTATTGCCTTTTAATCTTCTAAGAGATATTACTTCAAAACTACAAAATGAGCTTGACACTGAGATTGAAATTAACCAAAAAAAGAGTGTAATAAGACAAGGAACAGCTTCTTATTCACTGAACTGCTTTAGTGCGGAGTCTTTCGCTATTCTACCTGAAGTTGAAGGAGGGAACAACTTCTCAATAAACTTCAATAATTTAAAAACTCTTATTGAAAATACAGTTTTTGCTGCGAGTAAGAAAGAAGAAAGTAGAAAGGAATTTAAAGGAGTCCTTTTGGAAGCTAAGGGAACTGATTTAAGGTTCGTAGCAACTGATTCAACCGCATTAGCGTTAAATAAAATAGAAACAAATCTTCCCGAGACAAGCTTAATAATTCCCTGGAAGACTTTAGATATTCTCAATAAAATAGACATAGAATATTCCGACATGCTTGTAAAAGTGGACCCTAATACTATAAAATTTGAGTTCCCTTCTCTAAGTCTTATAAGTTTACTTATAAACGGAAAATTCCCAGCGTATGAAAGTGTAATTCCAGAATCAAGCGAATTTACTGCAACGGTTAAAAAGAGTGAGCTTCTTTCAGCTCTCAAAAGAGTTAATATACTTGCAAGTAGGGGAAATGAGAGGATAAGTTTGACATTCTCAGATGGTTTTGTTTCAGTAGAGTCCGTTTCTTCTGATGTTGGGGAAGGCAAAGAGAAAGTTGCCTGTACGAGTAACGCAGAAATATCACTCTACTTTTATGGCGAAAAGCTCATAAGTGGTATTGAGCATGTGCCAGGTGGAGATGTAGTATTCGGTATGAACGGGCCATTGCACCCTGTGTTAATAAAAGGAGCTGAAACAGATTCCTATATATATGTTATAATGCCTCAAAAACCAACTGAATGAAAATAACCAGGCTGAAATTAACAAATTTCAGAAAATTAAAAGAAAGAAATTTTGAATTTCAGGATTCTTTCAACATCATCGTTGGTAATAACGGTTCAGGAAAAACCTCTCTTCTTGAATCTATTTATATTACCTCTTCAGGCAAGTCTTTTATTACCAATCATTTACCTAACTGTATTTCCTTTAATGAAAATTATTTTTTTATTGAATCGCTATATAGAAAAAACAATGAAGATGCCACTATAAGATTTTTACTTGGAAAAGAGAAAAAGGAACTTAGACTAAACGGAAATAGACTTAAGGGATTCTCAGAAGTGATAGGTAGATTTCCAGTATTACTGCTTAATTATTTTCTTTCTGAAGTTGTTAGGGGAAGCCCTGAAAACAGGAGGGAATATTTAAACCACACTCTGATATTCACTGATAAGGATTACTATAAAGAGCTTTTAAAGTATTACTCTCTTCTTGAAAAGAGAAATGCGCATCTAAAGGTTAAAGATCCTTCAATCGATTTCATTAAAATGATTTCAGAGGAAATGGTTTTGCTTTCACAGAATATAATCAAAAAGAGAAAAAGTGTTTTGGAGAAAATACAGTTTAAACTCCCCCGGGTTTTTTCAGAAATTTCAGGAGAACGATTTTCTGTTTTTGTTGAGTATGCCCCTTCTAAAATTGATAAGCTTGCGGAAGATAAATATATTCTTGAGGATATTGCAAAGAAACGTACACTCCACGGAATACACCTTGATGAAATCTCTCTTAAGGTTAATAATACAGAGGCGCGAGAGTTTACTTCTCTCGGAGAGGCTTATAGCCTTGGTTTTGCTTTGAAATTCAGCGAGAAAGAGCTTATATATGAGGAAATAGGGGAGTCTCCTATTGTGCTCATTGATGACTTTTTCTCTGATCTTGACGAGAGAAGAAGGGAAAACGTCCTCAAAATATTGAAGGGTGAGCAAACTTTTATAACCGCTACTTCTACTGGTTTCATACCGGGTAATATATTATCTCATTCGAAGGTGATTATCGTTTGAAGAATATAAAAACACTTCTTGACACGGTGCTTGCGAAAAGGAATATTTACCACAAGATCAAAGGTACTCTCCCCATCATCAAATGGAAGGAGATTGTGGGAGAGCCTGTTATTCAGTATGCAAAGCCTGCCTATTATAAGGACGGGATTCTATTTATTGAGGTGGAAAACGCCCTTTTTAAGAGAGAACTTTCCTTAATGGCTTCTGAAATACTTGAAAAAATTCAAAAGACAATCCCCGATTCTCCCGTCAAGGAGCTTAAGTTTATCTTGCGTTCAAAGAACATACCAAAAAATACTGCTGAGGAGAAAGGAGGGGAAATAATCATTTCACAAGAGTCTGAACTTACTGCGGATGATTTGAACTGGATTGATTCAATTCTACAGAGGTTAAAATGGGATAAAAAGTTAAAGAAAAAGTACAGAGATTTGCTAATTGAGTACAAGAAGACGGTAAGAAAAAAAGAAGCTATGGGTTTCAAAAAATGTGCGAAATGCGGTGCGTATTTTACAGGTAAGGGGAAACTTTGCCCTGTCTGTGAAATCCAGGAAAAGAAGAGATAAGAGAGAAGTTAAAAAATTTCTTAATGAAACAAAATCTTCAAATCATTCTCAAACAATCACTTGACTAATAAGAAACTTTTGATATATTACAATGATTAACTGATAACGAATTTGGGAGGTATAAAAATATGAGAACAACTTTCAAACCGCATAATAAAAGGGTTAAAAGAAGCCAGGGCTTCAGGGCGAAAATGAAATCAAGCTCTGGCAGAGATGTCATTAATAGAAGAAGAGCAAAAGGGAGAGTAAGAATCAGCACATAGTGAAGCTTTGGGAGCGCTTGAGCGAGAGTGAATTTGGGCTCGTATTCAATAATGCTAAGAAGTATCACGGAAAATACGTTGTTCTTCTTGTTTCCCAGGAAGTGAAAGGTAAGGTAGGGTTTGTTGCATCGAAAAAAGTTGGGAAAGCTTACCAGAGAAATCGAGCTAGGAGGCTTATGAGAGAAGCTTTTTTAAGCTGCGAGCCTTACCTGCCTTCTGAGAAAAGTTATGTCCTTATTGCAAGGCAAGACATTAAAGGCAAAAAAATGTGGGAAGTTCTTGAAGAGTACAGAAAGCTTTTGAAGAGAGAAGGCATTAATATAGAATGAAAAAAGCATTAATCTTAGTTATAAAATTTTACAGGAAGTATATTTCACCACTTAAACAGCCTTCGTGCCGTTTTACTCCTACCTGTTCTGAATATGCTATTGAAGCAATTGAAAAATACGGTGTCGGAAAGGGCTTTTTACTTGCTGTAAAACGAGTATTAAGGTGTAATCCTTTTTTTCCGGGTGGAAATGATCCAGTTCCTTAAGGAGGAATATAAAATGAAGAAAGTTTTATTTTTAGTAAGCATTGCCCTGTTTTTATCAATTATTTTGACTGGATGTACTGCATCCCCCTTCCCTAAGGTTACAGAAACAGGAGTTGTTGTACAGGTAATTGCAAGAGGTAGACCAATGGAGAATGCTGCTATTGGCGTGGAGGTCTATAATAACACTTCTAATTTCATTACCGAGGTTGACGTTAAGCTTGTTTCCGTCAATGATAATGAAGACTTGAAACCATTTACTTTATGGAAAGGCGCAAGAGAGCTTACTCTAAGAGATGTTTCAAAATCTCTCATCATTGAGCCTCAGAAGGATGCGGTTTTTACTTTCTATGCTACTTCATATGAGTATATTGACTCAAAGCCCTATCCTTTAAAAGTTTCCGTTAGCTACAAAGATTCTGACGGGAAAATACATAATGTTGACAAAAATAGCATACTTGAAATTGTTGCTCCAAACGGATTCTATAAGGTAATGAGGCAACTGATAGAGTTCCTTAAGAAAATATCCTTTAGTTACGGAATTGCAATAATTCTGCTTACCTTGCTGCTTAAACTTGTCACTCATCCGTTAACAAGAGTTCAGTTTAAGTCAACCGCAAAGATGCAGGCAATCCAGCCAGAAGTCAAAAAACTTCAGGAAAAATACAAGAATGATCCTCAAAAAATTAATCAGGAAACTATGAAACTATATAAGGAAAAGAACGTAAGCATGTTTGGAGGGTGCTTGCCTTTGTTAGTCCAGTGGCCCCTTCTCTTCGTTCTTTTCGGTGCGCTGAACAACTACGCACCATTCAACCTTCAAAGGTTCTTATGGCTTAAGGATTTAAACACTCCCGATGCTTACTATATTCTGCCTGTGCTTGTTTTCTTAAGCATGTTTTTGCAGAGCAAGACCTCTCAGCTTCCCGGGCAGCAGATGGACCAGAACACCAAAATGATGATGTATTTCCTGCCTGTAATTTTCGCAGTCTGGGCAATTAGATGGGCACCTTCGATTCTAATTTACTGGATTACTTTCTCTCTTATTACAATAGGAGAGCAGTATTTAATTTTAAGGTCTTTTAGAAAATTCTCCAGTCCTGTCCCAAGTGGCAAACAAAGATCTGATGAAATAGAACAACCCAAAAAAGTTGAGAAAGGATTTAAGGAGAAGAAATAATGATTGAGGAAAGTTTACGAAAACTTCTATCTGATATCTTTTTAACCCTTGATGAGAATCCGCACATTGAAGAAGCAAAAAAATTTGGAGGATATTACATAAATATTGCAAACCTTTCTGAGCCAGGTCTTTTCATTGGCAAAGAAGGGGCAGTGCTCAGATCAATCCAATATATCATGAATGTGTATGCTCACAAGCTGGATTTAGATTTTCCTACAATTATTCTTGATATAAACGGGCATAAAGAAAAACAGTACGAAATGCTCAAGACAGTAGCAATTAATGCAGCTTTGAGAGTTAAAAGGCTAAAGGAACCTGTTGAACTAAAGCCTATGTCTGCTTCTGCCCGAAGGATCGTCCATATGACGCTAAAGAATTACCCCGATATCTGGACTCATAGTATAGGCAAGGAGCCAAGGAGAAGAGTTATCGTAGATTTAAAAAAGTGAACGACACAATAGCAGCAATTTCAACACCGAGAGGATTTGGTGGCATAGGGGTGGTCAGGGTCTCTGGCCCTGCCGCCCTTGAAATTTCTAATAAAGTATTTTCTCAAAAAATAGAAAAACCTAATTTTGCGTATGTTGGTAATGTTATAGACCCTAAAATAAACGAGCCTATGGATACCTGTGTTGCCATTTATTTCAGAGCACCGCATTCTTACACAGGAGAGGATGTTGTTGAGCTTCAGATGCACGGCGGGCTTAAAAATCTCGACTTAGTTTTGAGGTATATTTTGGGTTTCGGTGCGCGTGTTGCAGAGAAGGGCGAGTTTACAAAAAGAGCAGTTTTAAATGGAAAAATGGACCTTATTCAGGCTGAGGCAGTAATTGAACTCATTGAAGCAAAAACTGAGAAAGCGCTTAAAGCTTCTTCAAAGAAGCTTTTTGGTGATTTAAGTAAAGAGATTGAAGAAATAAAAAGCAAACTTGTTTCTCTTCTCGCATCTATCGAAGCTCCGATTGATTTTCCATTTGATGCAGAGTCTATTGATATGGACGAATTTGAAAAAAATCTGAAAGAAGTTATCTTAGAAGTTAGACAATTGTTGAGCTCTTACAAAACAGGCAAAAGCCTTCAGGAAGGATTTAAGGTTGTAATTTCTGGAAAACCTAACGTTGGTAAATCAACACTTCTTAACGCACTTCTTAAGTTTGAAAGGGCAATTGTTTCCGAAACGCCTGGAACAACACGTGATACAATAGAGGAATTAATCGATTTTTACGGGATACCTATCAGGATTATTGATACAGCAGGCTTCAGAGAAACTCGGGACAAAGTTGAGCAGCTTGGCTTAGATAGGACTTTAAAAGCTATCAATGAAAGTGATCTTATTCTATTTGTTTTTGATGTAAGTGAAGAGATTTCCGAAGAGGATAAAAAGCTTCTTGAAATTTCATCTGATAGAAACCGCATTCTTGTGGTGAATAAAACTGACCTTCCCCAAAAAGTCGATATAAATCTGCTTAAAGGATATTTAAAAGGAGAAGAAATTGTGGAGATATCGGCTCTTTTAAAGCAAGGGATAGAGGAGCTCGAAGAAAAAATGTACAGGAAATTATTACATGACGAAACAGAAGCTCCACTTATTACTACTGAAAGAGAAAAGCTCTTTCTTGAGAGAGTTCTTTCTCATCTGGAAAATTCCTCCGGGGTTTTTGAAGATGCCATTATTGTTGAAGAGTTAAGGGAAGCTCTTGAGGAATTTGGCAGTCTATCTTCAAGCAATGCCTCTTTGACAGTCATGGATGAAATATTCTCGAAGTTCTGCATAGGCAAATAAATTGCTGTTTATCAAAATTATGTATATTTGTATAATAACTTAAATAAAAGGAGGAGGAATGCAAAAAATAATAGAAAGCGTTCTTTTAAAGGCGAAAAGAGAAGGTGCATCTTATGTTGATGTCAGGATCATTGAAAGATCTGAAGAAGATATAGAGATGTCTAACGGTGAAATTGAAGGAATAAAATCCAGCACTTCTAAAGGTTTCGGTATCCGTGTTATTGCAGATGGTGCCTGGGGTTTTTCGTCTTCTTTTGTCTTTACTGAAGATGAGGCCGAAAAAGTTACAAGCGAGGCAGTTAATATTGCTAAAGCGTCTGCAAAGACAAAGATTGAAGATGCTAGTTTAAGCGAAATAGAAATCTACCAGGACAAAGTTTATCAGCATGTAAAAATCGATCCTTTCTCTGTTCCCTATAACCAGAAGATTGGTCTTCTTGTAAATCTAAACAAGCTTATGGACAGACCTCAGGTAATCTTAAAGAAAGCTAATATGCACTTTTCAAAAGAGTGGAAGACGTTTGCTTCGTCAGAAGGTGCTTTTATTGAGCAGGAACGCATTGTTACCGGTGCAGGTATTTCAGCAATGGCAACTGACGGAAAAGAAGTTCAAGTAAGAAGCTATCCATCATCATTTGGTGGCGATTATCAGAGAGAAGGGTATGAACTTATTGACGAACTTCACCTTGAGGATAATGCAGAGAGAATTTCAAAAGAGGCAGTAGAACTTCTTACGGCGAAGCAATGTCCTTCAGGCAAAATGGATATTGTCATAGGAAGTTCACAAATGGCTCTTCAGATACATGAATCAGTTGGCCATCCTTCCGAGCTTGATAGAGTACTTGGTGAAGAAGCCTCTTTTGCTGGAACTTCTTTCCTGACCCCCGAGAAGCTTAATAATTTCAAGTTTGGATCAGAGCTTGTGAATATAGTTGCGGATGCAACAGTTCTTCATGGATTGGGCGGGTTTGCTTATGATGATGAAGGAGTAAAAGGTCAGAGGTTTTATCTTGTTAAAAATGGAAGGTTTGTAGGATATTTAAATTCCAGGGAAACTTCGAGAAGATTAAATCTTATCCCAATGGGTGCAATGAGAGCTGATAACTGGAATAGAATGCCAATCATCAGGATGACCAGCATTAACCTTGATCCAGGAAATAAAACTCTTGAGGAATTGCTTTCAGGTGTCGACAATGGATTGTTGATTGATACCAATAGGAGCTGGAGTATCGACCAGAGGAGGTTGAATTTCCAGTTTGTCACAGAGATCGGTTGGATAATAAGAAACGGACAGATTCAGGAAATGGTTAAAAACCCAACTTATTCAGGCATTACATATGAATTTTGGAGTTGCCTTGATGCCATCGGGAGCGAAAAATACTACCATGTATGGGGGCTTCCGAATTGCGGGAAGGGCGAACCTATGCAGGTGATGGAAGTGAGTCATGGTTCTTCTTACGCAAGATTTAGAAATGTTCAAGTGGGGGTGAAGAAATGATTACAAAAGAAGAAATTCAGGAAATTTTAAATAAGGCTCTTTCTTTGGTAGGTGCAGAGCAGGCAGAGTTAGTTCTACTGGGTGGTGAATCTTCTTTAACAGGTTTTGCAAACAATTACATTCACAGAAATGTAAAAGAGAATAACTATTCTTTAAATCTGAGAGTTGCCTATGGAAAGAAGGTTGGAGCATCTTCCACGAACGATTTTTCCACCGAAGGGTTAAGGTCTTTAGTTGAAGCTGCGCAGAATATTGCAATGCTTCAAAAGGAGAATGAGAATTTTGTATCTTTTGCAAAAGATGAGAAAAGTATTGATTTTGCCATTGAAGTGGATAAAGAAGATGTTTCTCCTGATTTTAGGGCAGAGTACGTTAAGAGGATCGTTGATAAATCGAAAGAAAAAGGTTTCATTGCGAGTGGGATTTTTGAGAATGCTCGCCAACACATCGCGGTAAAGAATTCACTTGGTGTCGAACACTATGGAGAATTTACTTATGCAACTCTTAAAAGTGTTGTAATGACTGATACTTCCAGCGGATACTCAATCGAAACAAAAGTAAAAGCTAAGGATATTTCTTTAGAAAGCGTTCTTGATGAGAGCATTCGGATTGCAGAAAATAGTAGAAATCCTGGAACCATTGAACCAGGTAAATACGAGGTTATCCTTACTCCATACGCATTATCGGAATTTATAGGAGCAATGACATACTTATCTCTTAATGCAAGAGCAGTTGAGCAGGGAACAAGCTTTCTTATCGGACGTCTTGGGGAAAAGATTTTTCCAGAATTAATATCACTTTACGATGATGGCTTATCTGATATTACTATTCCTCTTCCTTTTGACTTTGAAGGTGTGCCAAAAAAGAAAGTTATGTTTTTTGAGAGAGGCGTTGCAAAAGAGGTTGTTTACGACACCTTTTATGCATATAAAGCCAATAGACAGTCAACGGGACATTCGCTTCCTCAACCTAATCCATACAGCCCTTATCCTATGAATCTAATTATGGAAGGTGGAGACTCTTCAAAAGATGATTTAATCAAGAACGTAAAGAGAGGGCTTTATGTACAGAGATTTTGGTATACGAACCCCATGGACCCTCGAAACCTTCTAATTACAGGTATGACAAGGGACGGACTCTTCTTGATTGAGGATGGGAAAATTACACGACCCGTTAAGAACATGAGGTTTACAGAAAGCATCATTAACGCTTTCAACAACTGCTTGGAGCTGAGCAAGGAAAGCAAGATAATGTATGACGGTGGGTCATCAATCACGGTGCCTTACGCAAGGATTAAAGATTTCAATTTCACGAGCGGCACTGAATTTTAGGAGGTTAATAAAATGAAAAGATTTGGCATTGTTTGCGATGGAGGAGATGCTCCAGGTATCAACGCAGCTATAAGATCTATTGCAAGAGCTTCGTTCGAAAGAGATTTTGAGGTCCTTGGCTTTATTGACGGGTTCGAAGGGCTTATCCATAACGACGTCAGAATAATGACAAAGCAAACCGTTTCTGGAATTCTGCCTGTTGGAGGTTCAATTCTTGGGATATCAAGAATTAACCCTTTTAAGGACCCAAAATTCATAGAGCTCATTAAAGAAAACTTCAAGAAAAATTCACTAACCCTCCTTATGCTTATTGGCGACAGAGACACCATAGATATAGCAAAGAAGTTTTCTGAAGAAGGTATTCCATCTGTTGTTATTCCAAAAACAATAGATAATGATATTTATGGAACCGATTTTTCCATAGGCTTCCATACGGCGGTTAGTACTATCAGCTCTGCGCTGGACAACCTTCATGCAACTGCTGCAGCGCATCACAGGCTTATGGTTGTTGAAACAATGGGCAGAGAGTCAGGATGGCTTGCGCTTATCGGTGGTCTTTCCGGAGGGGCTGATTATATTCTTATTCCAGAGATACCATATGACATTAATGAAATTGCTGCTCATATTGAAGAGAGAAAGAGGGAAGGAAAAAATTTCAGCATTATCATTGTAGCTGAGGGAGTTAGACTTCCTCCTGAACTTGAAAAAAACGTTGAAATCGATGAGTTTGGGCACCCAGTCTCGGCAAAGAGAATGATTGGGTATTTCATTGCATCTAAGCTTGAGAAAATAACTAATGTCAAGGCCCGCGCAACTGTTCTTGGCTACATTCAGAGAGGTGGTATTCCAGTCGTTGAGGATAGAATACTTGCAACAAAGCTTGGAGCTTTTGCTGTGGAATCTGCTGCAAAAGGGAAATTTAATGGTCTTGTTGGCATTAAGGCAGATGAACCTGTATTTATGGCTCTTGAAGAGTCTGCAGGAAAGATTCATCTTGCTGATGAAAAATATCTTGAATTAGCTCGCATTTTCTTTTAGCCATGTTAGAGGGAAGCTTAAAAGATTTTACTCTTGATGATTTGTTGCAGATGATTTCTTTAGGAGGAAAAACCGGAGAGCTTTACCTCTCCGGCGAGACCCCTTTTGGGAAGAGAACCGGAAAAATCTTTTTTGAGCAGGGACAAGTTAAACATGCAGAAATAGAGCATTCAAGCGGAGAAATTGCAATTCTTGAATTGCTAAACATTAAAGAAGGCAATTTCAAATTCTTACCTGCCGATGTCAGTAATATTAAGCGTACAGTGCAACGTACAATACCCGATCTTATTCTTCTTTCAACCTCAAAACTTGATGAGTGGAATAAAATCAGTAATAATATGCCTTCAGTTGACACAACGTTTAGTTTCTCCTCTGAAGAAATTCCTCCCGAAATTTATCTTTCTTCTGTTGACTGGAAAGTTTTGACAATATTAGGTAAGGGTGAAACAATAAGGGAAACTGCTTTAAAACTAAACATGACAGTTTTTGATGTTGCAAAAATTGCGTATGAACTTTTGAAACTTAAAATATTAAGAGAAAAAGGCATAAAGGAGACTGTAACTGAACAGTCTAAGATAGAGGATACCTCGAGAAATTCCATTTTTCGCATTATTAATAGGACAAAAAAGCCATGAGGCATTATAAGATTGTTATTACAGGTCCTTTTGCAGCCGGAAAAACTACATTTATTAACACGATAACAGAAATTGCTCCAGTCCAAACAGAAGCAAAGATCATAGAAAACAACGAGTTGACAGAAAAGGATTCTACAACAGTTGCTATGGACTTCGGGAGGATAACATTTGATGGCGAAAAAGTTTTGCATATCTTCGGCACACCGGGGCAATTCAGGTTTAGCTATATGTGGAGCATCCTTGCAAAGGATGCATTGGGAGTTATACTTCTTATTGACTCAGGAGATTCATCTGCCATTGGAGACGCAAAGGATATGCTTGATTTCTTTAGAGTTAAAACAGATGCACCTCTTGTTGTTGCGTTGAACAATGTCGAAGGAAAGAAAATACTCACGATTGAAGATTTAAGGAAGCGTTTGAGTATTCCAAAAGGGATTCCCGTTATTGAATGTAATGCAAAGGATAAAGAGAGTGTAAAAATTGTACTTTTGCATTTATTGAACCTTATTGTTAATAATGAAAGAATTTTTGAATAATAATAACCTGTTAATATTGTTGGAGTTGTGGAGGAGGAAGTGAACCAGGGAACTTTAAAAATTGAATGGGCACGCGGTCATATGCCAGTTTTAAAGGCTTTAGAAGAGCGCCTTATCAAGACAAAACCTTTTAAAGATTTGAAGATTGCAATTGCCATACACCTGGAGGCTAAAACAGCAAACTTTGCCTTAGCACTTAAAGAAGGAGGTGCTGATGTTGCAATAACCTCTTCCAACCCTCTTTCTACTCAGGATGATGTTGCAGACGCATTAAGCGAGAAAGGCGTAAAAGTTTATGCAAGATATGGAGTTAATGAGAAAGAGTATTGGGAAAATTTTGAAAAAATACTCTTAATCAAACCAGATTTTTTGATCGACGACGGGGGAGATCTTGTAGAATTTGCACTCTCAAAGTATCCAGAGATTGCGTCTAAAATAATTGGTGCATGCGAGGAAACGACTACTGGAGTGATGCGTGATAAAATCCTTGAAAAAAGGGGTAAACTTATTTTTCCCATCATTGCAGTAAATAGTGGAAGGTGCAAATACCTTTTTGACAACAGGTATGGAACTGGGCAGTCAGTCTGGGATGGAATTATAAGAACAACGAATATGAACATTGCCGGGAAAAATGTTGTTATATCTGGCTATGGTTGGGTTGGAAAGGGCATTTCAATGCGCGCAAAAGGTCTTGGAGCACACACTTTTGTGACTGAAGTTGACCCTATAAAGGCACTGGAAGCGCATATGGATGGATTTACAGTTCTTCCAATTAGAGAAGCAGCTAAGATTGGCGATATCTTTATTACTTGTACTTCCAACACAGATATCATAGATAGAAAGACATTTTTATTGCTAAAGAATGGAGCAATACTTGCAAATGCGGGGCATTTTAATGTGGAAATTGCAATGGAAGAGCTTAAAAAAATTGCAGTCAACAAGAAAGAGGTTCGTAAAAACATAACTGAATATTTGCTGTCAAATAGCAAAAAAATCTATGTCCTTGGGGAAGGACGCTTGGTGAACCTTGCATGTGCAGATGGGCATCCTATTGAAATTATGGACCTGTCTTTTGCTCTTCAGTTACTTTCTTCCGAATATTTAATTAAGAAGAGAAGCAAACTTGCAAATTTAGTATATAATGTACCAGAAGAGGTTGACCTTAAGGTTGCAGAGATGGCACTCTCTTCCTACGGGATTAAGATTGATAAGTTGACAAAGAAGCAGATTAAGTACTTAAATGTGTAAAATTGCTAAAACTTGACAGAAATGTTTTTTTTCATATAAATAAAGTGAGTTATTAAGGGCTTAGCCCTAAAAATCCCTGTATGGGAAAGGAGGAAATGAAATGAAAGTTAAAAAGCTGTTAGTCCTGCTTCTTGTTGTGGGACTCGTAGTTTCTGTTTTTGCAGGATGCAAACCGAAAGAACCAGAAGTAGTTAAGGTCAAGATCGGTCTCGTAACCGACGTTGGCGGTAGAGGTGACAAATCATTTAACGATTCAGCTCTTAGAGGTCTTGAGAACTGGGCGGCAGGCGTTCAAATGATTTCAGGTACTGGTTATAAGGATCTTACAGATGCAGAGTACACAAAGATTATCCAGGATGAGGCACCTGATCTTTTAGACAAAGGCATCAAGAAGTATGCAGTTGAACCAGTAGTTCTTGAATCGAAGGCAAATGAGGACTATGTTCCAAATCTTAAAACAGTTGCAGACCAGGGTTGCAAGCTTGTTATCGGCGTTGGCTTTATGCTAACTGATGCAATCAAAGAAGTTGCTCCGCAGTATCCTAACACTTACTTTATGCTTATTGATGGAGCTTATGATAACCCTCCATCGAACGTAGTATTCTATCTCTTCAAGGAGCAAGAAGGTTCTTTCCTTGTTGGAGCTCTTGTTGGTCTTATGACTAAGAAGAACAAGGTTGGTTTTGTTGGAGGAATGGACCTCTCAATCATTCACAAGTTTGAGGCCGGTTACAGAGCAGGACTTGAAACTGTTAACCCAGCTTTAAAGGGTTCAAATGTCCTGATTGGATACACAGGGAACTTCACAAGTGCTGATGATGGACAGAAAATTGCAAAGACTCAATTTGACCAGGGTGCAGACATTGTTTACCATGCTTCTGGTGCATGCGGAATTGGAGTTATTAAAGAGGCTCAGGGAAGACCAGAAGGTTACTATGCTGTTGGTGTAGACTCTGACCAGGATTACATAGCTCCAGGCAAAGTTTTAACATCAATGATTAAGCACGTTGATTATGCAGTGTGGCTTTCAATTAAATCAGTAATTGAGAATTCATTTGTATCTGGTTTTGTTGAGCTTGGCGTAAAAGAGGGTGGAGTTGGTATTTCACCTCTTAAATATACCAAGGATAAAATCCCCTCAGAAGTCCTTACAAAAGTTGAAACACTCAAGCAGAAAATTGCAAACGGAGAAATTGTAGTTCCAGCAACGAGAGAAGATTTTGATAAGTTTGTTCCACCACAAATCTAAAAGTAATTAATAGTAAGGGCGGGGTAAAACCCGCCCTATTTTTTCTATCATTGTGGAGGTTGGAATGGATTATGCGCTTGAGCTAAAGGACATAAGGAAGGTATTCCCTGGAGTTGTGGCAAACGATGGCATTTCTCTTTCAGTAAGAAAGGGAGAAGTTTTTGCAATTGTCGGGGAGAATGGTGCAGGCAAGACAACTTTGATGAACATAATTTATGGGCTTTATACTCCTGATGCTGGTGAAGTGAAAATCTTTAATAAGGAAATCAAGCACAATACTCCAAAGAAGGCAATAGAAATGGGCGTTGGAATGGTCCACCAGCATTTTATGCTCATTCCAAAATTTACAGTCACTGAAAACATCGTACTTGGAAATGAATTCGTCAAAAATGGCATTTTATTTGATAAAGAAAAGTCAAAGGCCGAGGTTAAAAAAATCTCAGAAATGTACGGCTTGAATGTTGACCCTGGGGAGCTTGTTGGCAATTTACCAGTTGGGATTCAACAGAGAGTGGAAATACTAAAGGTTCTCTTCAGAGGCGCTGAAATTCTTATTCTCGATGAACCAACTGCGGTCTTGACGCCTCAGGAGACAAAAGAGCTTTTTGTAACGATAAATGCACTAAAGGCAAAAGGAAAAACTGTTATTTTTATTTCCCATAAATTAAAGGAAGTCCTTGAAATTTCTGATAGAATCACAGTTCTAAAAGGTGGAAAAGTTATGGGAACTAAAAATAAAGAAGATACAAGTGAAAGTGACCTTGCACGGCTGATGGTAGGCCGTGATGTAATTTTTGAACTACCAAAGGTGGAAGCAAATCCTAAGGAAATTATCCTTGAGGTTTCGAATCTTGTCATCTTTAATGACAAGGGAATCCCCTCGGTAAAAAATGTTTCCTTTAAACTTAGAAGCGGTGAAATTCTTGGTATCGCAGGAGTTGAAGGAAATGGGCAAAAAGAGCTTGTTGAGGCAATTACCGGCCTAAGGCCAATAAAATCAGGAAAAGTTAAAATCAGAGGCAAGGAAATAGAAAAATTTAACCCCTGGATTTTCCGAAATGCAGGAATTGCGCATATCCCTGAAGATAGACGAGTCATGGGACTTGTTCTTCCATTTACAGTTTCATACAATCTTTTTTTAGGAAGGCAGAATGAAAATATATTTTCAAATAAGGGCTTTCTCAATTTAAAAGGGATTTCGCAGTTTGCAGATCAGAAAATCGAGGAGTTTGATATAAGACCACGTGATAGGAATCTTACAGTAGATTCGCTTTCTGGCGGAAACCAGCAGAAAGTTGTAGTTGCAAGAGAAGTATCTTATGATCCTGATGTGTTGGTTGCTTCACAGCCAACAAGAGGCCTTGATGTTGGTGCAACAGAGTTTGTCCAAAAGAAACTAATTGAGCAGAGAGACGAAGGAAAAGCAGTTTTGCTTATTTCCCTTGAGCTTGAGGAAATTATGAACGTTTCTGATAGGATTGCAGTTCTTTACAATGGAGAAATTGTCGGAGAACTTAATGCAAAAGAGGCTACAGAAGAAGAACTAGGTTTGCTTATGCTTGGAGTTAAGGATATGAGAAAAGAGGTGGCAAAATGAAAAAACGGGAAAAAATAATTGATTTTCTTGTTCCTGTGCTTTCAATCCTTCTTGGATTCTTAATTTCAGCAATAATGATCAAGGCAACAGGGAAAAGCCCGCTTCAAGCATATAAATTATTGTTTCAGGGTTCTTTTGGTAAATCAATTTATGATTTCTTCACATTTAAACAGTCAGGAGAAGCCCTTCTTAAAGGTGCTCAACTCACATTAACAGGATTATCCGTTGCAGTTGCATTCAAAGGGGGACTTTTCAACATAGGTGCAGAGGGACAGTTCATTGTAGGAGCAATTGTTGCTGCCTATTTTGGTTTTATCCTTAATATATCCCCGTGGGTTAATATTCCCATCATTCTTATTCTGGTTATGCTTATATCAGGCGCCTATGCTACTATTGCTGCCTTTTTAAAGGTTAAGTTCGGCATACATGAAGTAATCATAACAATAATGCTTAACTGGATTGCTATACATCTTGTTGAAAACTGGATTGTAGTAGGTCCGTTTAGCGTTCAGAAGTATATAGGTTCTGCGACTTCTGCTGCAGGTACACCTAATGTTCAGGATACATCAAGGTTAATGCCGCTTTTTTCAGGTACGCGTTTAAACGCATCAATTTTCATTGCAATAGTTGCAGTTGTTATAATTTATATTCTCCTTAATAGAACTGTACTTGGCTATGAAATACAGGCGACTGGTAAGAATATTAAAGCTGCAAAATATGTAGGCATAAATGTTGGTAAAACAATGATAGTCTCAATGTTTATTTCAGGGGCGCTTGCCGGGCTTGGAGGGGCTTGCTATGTACTTGGAACTGAAAAGCATTTTCCTGGGGTTTTCCCTGGAGGTTTCGGTTTTGATGGGATAACCATGGCACTTATTGGAGGAGGGTCTCCAATTGGAACATTTTTTACTTCTATTTTCTTTGGGTTTGTAAGAGCTGGCGCAACAAGCATGCAGCTTATGGGAGTGCATAAGACTTTCACTGATATAATTCAGGGAATTGCTACTCTCTTTATTGCTGCACAAATGATAATTCGTTACTTCTTGATGAAGATTGGCAGAAAGGAAAAAGGACCCATAAAGGTTATGGGAGGATAAGATGAACATTGCTCAAACAATTGTTTCGATTCTTTCTTCACTGATAAAATTTGGTACACCCATAATCATTGCAAGCCTTGGAGGTGTGATGGCTGAAAATGCAGGAGTTGTTAATCTTGCCCTTGAAGGAATGATGAGAATGGGAGGATTTTTCGCTATTTTTGGCTCTTATATTTCCGGAAACCCCTGGATTGGGCTTTTATTTGGTATGGCTATAGGTGCTCTTGCAGGGCTTCTTCATGGCTATATTTCAATTTCGCTTCGTGGAAATCAGATAGTTTCAGGTGTTGCAATTAATGTCTTTGCACTTGGAGGAATGACTTTCTTTCTTGAGAGATATTTTAACACAACAGGGCACTCGCCTTCAGTTAATTCCTTCATGAACAGCCCTATATTTCCTAATCTTGCAAGGATTCCAGTAATTGGTGAATTTTTTAAGGAATTGAATATCTTTGTTCTTCTTGCTCTTGTGCTGCCTTTTGTGATCCACTTCTATCTATATAAAACTCCAATGGGGCTCAGGCACAGGGCGGTTGGAGAGCACCCTGAAGCAGCGGACACTCTTGGTATTAATGTTTACAGGATGAGATATTTTGCAGTAATTGTTTCAGGAATTCTTGCTGCTATTGCAGGAGCTTCGATGTCGATTGGGCAGCTTGATCTCTTTGACAATCATATGCCTGCAGGGTTGGGTTTTATTGCTCTTGCTGCAATGATTTTTGGAAAATGGAAGCCAATTGGTGCGCTCCTTGCATCACTCTTCTTTACACTTGCTTCAGTTGTACAGATTTATATCCAAACACTTGCACCACAGGTGCTTAATATAATACCAAGAGGGTTTTTCTTGGCCCTTCCTTACATTCTCACCATTCTTGTTCTTGCAGGGTTTGTGGGAAAGGCAGAAGCACCTGCTGCAGACGGTTTACCGTACGAAAAGGAGAGCTAGGTTATGCTTATTACAACGACTCCCACTTTTGAGGGGAAAAAGATTATAAGCTATCTTGGTATTGTTACAGGTGAGGTTATTGCAGGCGCAAATTTCATAAAGGATATTGCAGCAGGCTTCACAGATTTCTTCGGAGGACGAGCTTCTCTATATGAGGAGGAGCTTATTAAAGCAAAGGAAATGGCAATAAGAGAAATGGAGCAGAGGGCAATGGAACTTGGAGCAAACGCCATTGTAGGAGTTGACATTGACTATGAAACAGTCGGGCAGTCAGGCAGCATGTTGATGGTCTCTGTAAGCGGAACAGCAGTAGTGATTGAATACAAATAAATGATTTAATACGGGTTGTTATGGGGCGTGAGCCCCTTTTTTGTTTTTCAGGCGTCAAAGTTTTTAAGAGCTTTCTATAAGAGAAAAAGCTTTAATTGATTTTATTGCAAAAATAGTTATTTGTTATAAAATCAAATTCAAAGGAGGAGAAAATGGATTTAAGAAATGCTAAAACTATAGGAGGGATCGGCACAATTTTATTATGCTTATCTTTTATCCCCGCAATTGGTGTATTATTTGCCATCCCTGGCGTAATTCTTGTGTTAGTTTCTTTAAACGAAATCGCCAGAAAATTGAACGAGAGTAGAATTTTCAACAATTACCTGATTTCTGTCATCTTAAACGCTATTTCTGTCCTTGTTGCAGTAACTGGTTTAGTTTATACAGCTTTTTTATTCATGAGCTCTGTTATTAAGTTACCTTTTGAAGAGTTCAGCAATGTCTCTCCAGAAGTATTATTCAACAGGATTTTTTCTCAGGGAGAATTATTAAGTATTATGGAGTCTTTTGGCAAATGGCTATGGATTGTTTTGTTGGTTTTAGTTATTATCTATGCATTAATGGTGGTTTCGGGATACTTCATAAAAGAAAGTTTGAATGAGGTTGGAGAAAAACTTAATGACTCAAATTTCAAAACTGCAGGCTTGCTTATATTTCTTGGCAATCTACTTAGCATTTTGTTTGGTTTAGGTTTCATAATTGTTCTTGTGGGCGACATTTTCCTTGCAATCGCCTTTTTTTCAATAAAGGTTGAAGCTGCAGAAACAAAATTTAAAGAAGGTTTAAAATAATCCTTTAGTATCAAATAAACTTGGTTTCATTTAAATTGCGCAGATTTAGGATGCTAATTTGATTATTCAGGTGTAAAATTTTGACCGTTTTCAAATAGATGTTTGCTTTCAATTCTGTGTCTTTCCACTGCTATGTCAAGAATGTCATTTACGAGATCTTCGAACGTCTTTCCTAAGAGTCTATAAATTCTTGGGAAATCCGAGTGTTCTGGATCGAGCCCCGGAAGAGGATTAACCTCAAGTATGTAAGGAGTTCCTTCATTATCCAGTCTTAAGTCAAAACGTGCAACGTCTCTATTTCTTAAAGCGATGAAAGCCTCTTCGCATATCTTTGAAATTTTTACAAGCATTTCTTCAGGAAGCCGTGCAGGTAAATAATAATTTGCTTTAGTTGAGTAGTCTGTTTTGAATTTGAAGGTTTGTATGCCAAAAGCAGATGCCTTAAGCTCTCTCTTTGAAAGTGTGGAGAAATCAATCTCCATTGGAGGAAGTGCTTTCGGGGGGAAGTTACCCATAACACCTACCGTGAGTTCTATACCCTCGACAAATTCTTCAACGAGTACCGGGCTTTTAAATTTCTGGAATATTTCAACTACTTCATGATGAGCCTGTTCTTCGGAGTAGCAAACTGACTTTGAAGTAATTCCCATGCTTGAACCCTCAAAGGGAGGCTTAGAAATCACGGGAAATTTAAGACCAGAAAAATCAACAGGGTCTGTCAGTTTAATCACTTTGTAGTTAGGGGTTGGAACTTCTGCAAGTTTCAGTACCTCCTTTGTCATTATCTTATCCATTGATATTGCCAGGGAAAGCACATTTGAACCAGAATAAGGCAAACGGAGCTCGTCGAGTATTGCAGGAACAAATGCTTCCCTGTGAGGGCCATTTTTCCCTTCAGCAATATTAAAAACGAACTGGGGACGATCAAGAGCTAAAGAGTAAAAAAGTAGCGGGGATGTTGCCTCATAAAGTTTAACTTTATGTCCTCTTGCCTCAAGTGATTTTACAATAGCATCAATTGTTTCGGGCCTGTCAAACTCAGTCTCCCGTAAACTGTCTGTTCTTTTAAGATTAAATGTCAGCCCAATTTTCATTTTGTTTTACGGTTTGGATTTTATTCAATTTTGTTTTTTAGTCAAGCGGTATAAAATTGTTTTTTCAAAGCATTTAATTTAAGGCTCGAAGGCCTTTAATGAATTATTACCCAGGATATTTGCAACCTCTTCCCACCCTATCTGGTATGCATAGTTATAGCGTGCAGGTAATGAAAAGACATATTTTGAATTGCGATCAAGCTCAGTCGGTGGAATAGGAGCAGCACTTACCGAAAGTTCTCCCTGCTGGATTTTCTCCCACTGGCTTATTGTAAAAACCATTATTGGTATGTCCTGGTGAGGGTTTTGTTCAGTCCAATTCGGGTTTCTTATAAGGATTAAAGGTCCTTCTTCAGAGGGTTTGTTGTCACTGTCTATATTGTTTATATCATAGCCTTCCCACTTATCTATTACTTCCTTGCACCCTCTCCAGTCGTCTGGCAAAGAAAAGGTAAATCCATATTGATTGTTTATGTACTCCAAAGGTTTTGGGGATAGATCCTGCTTTTTTAAAAAGACAAAATAAATTAAAGTATATACAAATAAGACGATGATAAAAATAATGAATAACGATATGATTATTTTATTTTTCATTGCTCACCTCTTTCATGCTTTGAATTATACTTTATTGAATTTTTAAATTAAAATTTATTATTTGGCAGCACACCCCGAGAAGCTAGATAAATATACAAGAGGCTTTAATCGCCAAATTTAAAAAGAGCAACTGAAAGCATAAGAGAGATGATGGCAATCCCCATGAGAATTCCAAAATTAATCAAAATTGAACTTATGCCAAACCCTCTTGTAATAAGTTTTGTTAACCCGTTTACCGCCCAGTACTGGGGAGTGAATTTTGCAACACTCTGCATAAATTTAGGTGCTATTTCAATAGGCCACCAGGACCCTCCAATCATGCTTGTAACCATAGAGATAAGTACTGCAAATGCACCTGCCTGTGCAGAAGTTTTAACGAAAACTGCAAGAAGTGTCCCAAGTCCGGTAACTGCAAGTGAAAAGCTTACTACAATAAGCATAACTCCTATTGGCGAGCTTCCCCAGTTTACCCCGAGGGCGAACTGCCCAAAGAGAATAAGTATTAAGAACTGAACCAGTGCAAGAAGGAAAAATCCGAGCATTTCTCCAGATATTATGGCAAATTTCCCTGTTGGTGTTGTAAGAAGTCGAGCAAGTGTGCCGAGCCTTCTTTCATTAACCATTGCTGCACCTGCAAAGAAAACTCCCATCATTACGAACATAACAGCAAAGCCGGGTGATGATAGGTTCATACCCATTACAAGGCTTTGTTTGCTTTCGTCAACAGATAGCATTTTAAAATCGACTTTTATTGAAGGCTCAGGCTCAAATGATGAATCAGCGATTTTGAAAGCTCTTTCCCAAATTTCACTTTTTGCACCTTCGGTGACTGATATGAAAGTTCCAATTTTTTCCAAGGAAAAATTAGATGCTTGAGCATCAATTGAAATTCTCTTTGCAATTTTTTTAAGGAGTTCTTCAATAAAGTAAGAAGAGCTTTTTTCTGACTTTACAAGCTTCACCTGCGAAGGAATATCATTTATAAGGTTTTCCGCGAAGTTTTCTGGAATAACAAGACCCACGAAAATCTCAGTATCCATTACTTTTTTCACTAGATCATCTTCACTACTTACTTTCATTATCTGAATATCTTTTTCTTCTTTCAAAAATTCCTCAAACTTGTCTCCATAAGCACCTTTATCATAGTTCATGATTGATATGGGAATTAAGTTTTCTCCACTTTTAGGACTACTCATTGAGCCAATGAGCGCTGTCCAGACAATTGGCATAATTATTAGCCATATAAGAGCACCTTTATCCCTGGAAGTGTTAATCAGGACATTTTTTGCAATTGCGAAGATTTTTCTTACCATTTTAAGTTCCTCTTTTCCTTAGCCTTGAAGTTCCGACCAGAAAGAATAACCCAGCCATTGCTAAAAGGACGATGCATTGAGGAAGAACTTCATAAAATTTAGCGTTTTGCTCCATGAGCTTTAAAAATCCGTCTATTGCCCACCTGTTTGGCGTAAATCTGCTTACAAGGTTCATCCAGGAAGGGAAGGTGAAAACGGGCCACATACCTCCGCCAAGAAAACCGAAAATCATCGCAAGAGCTGGTCCAAGGTTGCCTATTTGCTGCTCGCTTTTCGCAATTGATGCAAAGAGTGTTGAAAATCCAGAAAAAGCAAGTACTGAGGAAAAAGCAAGAGCAATAAGACCTGTAATAGAACTACCCCAGTTTACGCGGTATACAAGTGTTGTGAATAAAAATATGAGAAGAAACTGGAATAGCGCAACAAAGAAAATACCCAATATTTTTCCTACAAAAAGGTTCTTGTCACTTACAGGAGTGGTTTTCAATCTGTCATAAGTTTTAAGGCGCCTTTCTTCGAAAATTGTTTCAGCACCAGCATTTGTTGCAAATAATAGGTACATTACGCCCATTCCTACCGCATAATAATCCATAGGAGGAATTGATTTTATATTTTTTGAGGCAGTTGTTGGGTTTACAATCACGATATCCTCCTTGTCCTCTATTTCCTTTAGCCACTGAGGAATTAGTCTCTGAATTTCCTGAGGGTTAATGGAACTATATGGAGCGAGGATGTCTGAAACTGTCTCTATTATTGTCCTTCTTCTTAGCACTTCGATGGTGAAATAATCAACTATATTTTTGATGACGCCACTTTTAATGGACTGTTCTGGGTCTCCCAAAACCACAATTGAGGCATTTTCTCCTTTGATAACTGCATCTGAAAAACCGCTTCTCAAAATTACAACTGCCGCAAGTTTCCCGCTGTTTATCTCTTCTTTCGCTTCTTCATCCGAATTTAAGTAAGTTAAATTGAGCATATCTTTTAAATTTTCAGAGCTGAAGACATCGTTTATGAGTATTTTTGATATTTCATCATTATCCTTGTCTATAATACCCACGTCAATTATAAAGGGTTTGCTTGTCCACATTGGCTTGAAAATGATACCTAAGAAGAAAATGAGAACCAAAGGCATAACAAGTAGCATAATGAACGCATAAAAGTCTCTTGTGCGGAGTTTCAAATCTTTGAAAGCAATACTAAGCACCTTTCTCATTTAATCCCTGAGCTCTCTTCCCGTTAGCTCTAGAAAAACGCTTTCAAGATTTGGTTCTTTAATTTCAATTGATTTAACTTTTATACTCCTGTCTGAAAGAAGCTCTATGATTTTTGGTAGAAGATTCCTTCCGTGAAGCGAAAGAATATGAAGAGATCTGTCTTTATAATCTACCTTATCTACTTCCTGAATTTGTCTAACTTCTTCAAGTACTTTTTCATTAATTTCGTCTGAAACAATTATTTTAATCGAGTCTTTTTCTCCCACAATCATCCTGAGCTCATTTAGTGTGCCTGAAGAAATTATATTCCCTAAATCCATTATGGCTACACGCTCGCAGAGAAACTCCACCTCTTCCATGTAGTGGCTTGTGTAGAGAATAGTTAATCCCTTCTCTTTATTTAGCTTTTTCAGTGTCTCAAGGATATTTGTCCTTGACTGTGGATCTACTCCAACTGTTGGCTCGTCAAGTATGAGAAGCTTAGGAGAAGGTAGGAGCCCAACTGCTATGTTGATCCTTCTTTTCATACCTCCTGAGTAGGTCTGTATTTTCTCCTTTGCCCTTTCAGCAAGCCCCACAATTTCAAGCACTTCATTTGTTTTTTCTTTTAAGGCGTTTCCTGAAAGCCCGTACATCTGTCCGAAAAATGAAAGATTTTCAGTGGCAGTGAGTGTTGGATAAAGCGCAATTTCCTGTGGTACAACTCCAATGCGTTTCTTCACCTCCATTGGCTCTCTGATAATTGACTCACCGTCAATGAAAGCATCACCTGAATCAGGAGATAATAAAGTTGAAAGCATTGAAATAGTTGTTGTTTTTCCTGCACCGTTCGGACCCAGAAGCCCAAAAATTTCTCCCTCATTTATTTCAAAGCTTATTCCATTTACTGCATGAATTTCTCCGAAACTTTTCGAAAGGTTTTTAACTTCAATAAGTGTCATTTTCCCTCCTTTGTCTTTAATTATAGTGAAATGTCATTTAGCAAAAACCTTTTCCAATTTTATCCTGTCGGATACGCTTCATATGGTTACACCTTTTAGGAAGCTTAACTTGGATAACTATATTTTAGGATATATTCATGAAAATCAAAAAATAATTATGGGTTTTGGAAAAAACAAATTTCCAACATATAATTAACGTAAGGAAGAACAGGTCCTAGGCCGGGCTCAGTTCGAGCAGCAGAAACTTTACTGCAGGACTTCCGTAGCTTGATTTAGGAGGTTGAAAATGAGTTTTAATGCCTGGCTTACAGAGCGCCTTTTAAAACAAAAAGAGCCATCAAGAACCTCAGTTGGTTATTTAGAAGCAATCGTCAGCATTTTTGGAAACATATTCCTTTTTGCAATTAAACTTATATTAGGAATCATAATTAACAGTTTATCACTCATTGCAGATGCGTTCCATTCTTTGTCAGATGTTTTGACTTCAATCGTTGTTCTTGTAGGATTTAAGATTGGCGGAAAACCTGCTGATAAGGAGCATCCCTTTGGACATGGGAGAGTTGAAACTGTTTCAACCCTTATAATTGCGTTCTTGCTTTTCATAGTGACTTATGATCTTGGAAAATCTGCAATTCAGAGAATAATAAAACCCGAGCAAGTGGATTTTAATCTTCTTGCAGTAATCTTTATGATTTTTTCTGCAGCTTTCAAGGAGTGGATGGCAAGTTTTTCGATTTATTTAGGTAAGAAGATCAACTCAACCTCACTAATTGCTGATGCATGGCATCATAGAAGTGATGCAGTTGCGTCATTCCTTGTAGGTGTGGGTTTAATTTTTACACGCTTTGGAATTTACCGCGTTGACGGGATCTTGGCTATTTTTGTTGCGGCACTCATAGGTATGGTTGCAGTAGAACTTACAAAGTCGTCTGCAAATATGCTTATAGGAGAAGCACCTGACAGAGAGCTTGTAGAGAAAATCAGGAAAACAGCGCTTTCAGTTAGACAGGTTGTTGGCGTACATGATATTTTTGTTCACGATTACAATACTAACAAGGTTATTTCACTGCACCTTGAAGTTATGGGAAACCTCTCTGCAGACGAAGCCCACGATATTGCAACTGCTGTTGAGGACCGTATTAAGGAGCTTTCAAAGGCAATTAGTGTTACTGCGCACATTGACCCTTATGAGAGAAAAACTAATCAATAATTTTTAAGGCAAAACCACCAGGTATGAAGTTATTCCGTTTTCTGAATACTTTTTAGGGAACCAGCTTAAGGGCATAGGTTTCTATCACCAATTCCGTGAAGGAAAATTAAGATATCTGGAGTCTTCTTTTCAAAAGGTTCGTAAACAAACCCAATAACCTTATTTGCCTCAGGATATTGAGTTTGAATAAAACTGTCAAACTCAATTCTTGTTGCATTGTATTTTTTGCTCTCTTCATTTAGAGGTATTTCTTTTACTTCAAATGCCTTTCTTTCGTAATCGAAGATCATTTTTCTTAAATCTCGGCTTTCTCACTCTACAAGACAGAATATAAGCTATATTCATATTAAGTTCTTGAAATATTATATGGAAAGCATCTTTTATTCAATTTATTTCTTTTCGCCTACATATACAATCATCCTTGTAAAGAATTCTCTTAAAGGTGTTTTTAAAAGGAATCCAAGTGGTTCTTTAAGAGGAATGAGCTTATAAAGAATTGTTTTAAGCTGTTCTTGATTATGGATGATTTTTTCAAAACGAGCAATCGTCATTTTATTTATATATGTAATTTGCTCTCTATTTTCCATTATACCAAAACGAAGATTAATTCTTTTTTCATAGGATTTTGTTTTTAAGGCAAGTTTCTTATAAGCATTGATTAAGACAGGCTCAGGAAAAAGAAGGTGAACATAGGGAATCCCGATAAGATCAGATAAGTGTGCGCCATATGGGTGGAAATAAGGCGGGGAGTTTATAAATACCCTGCCGTTAGGTTTCAATACTCTATTGACCTCTTTTAGAACGGCCTCAGGCCTTGAAACGTGTTCAAAGACATCATTCATTATGCACGTATCAAAAGAATTATTTTCAAAAGGCATTTTTTCTGCATTAGCAACTAAAAAGTCTGTATTTTTAGCATTTTTGCAAGAAGCAAATTCTTTTGCCTGAACTATAAAACTTTCCTCCGTATCTATTCCAATTATTTTCTTTGCATTATTGAGTGCATAAAATGTGGTTTTGCCACCACTGCCTGACCCGATGTCAAGGATAGTCTTGCTCTGTATCTCTTTAAGGAAATCTATTTCAGGCAGGTAATAGTTATTTAGCTTATTTGATTGCTCAAATCCCCATTCTGCAAATGTTTTCTTGCCTTCATCCTCGAGATTAAATGGATGAACTGGTTTTTTAAAAAGTTTGTTCAGCGCAATTAGAACTTCTACGCCGATGCTACTTTTATATTCTATTTTCATTGTATATTCATCTTTTTATTAATAATCTTGGAGATCCGTCTTTTTAAATTAATCCTTTTTATATTGTAGCATGGTTTGCATTTTAAAATATTCCTGAAGCTTTAACAATTTTTATATAATTTTTCGTAATGTTAAAGTGTGATAAAGTTTATCAGCAAAGCTATGGTGGGCGTATTTTGAGAGAAGGCAATTTGGGGAATTGTCGAATTCTATTTTAAATTGGGGAGCAATGAATGAGTAATTTGAGAAAACAGAGCCAGAAAAATTAAAGGTTGCTATAAGACAATCAGATAGTAATTTATTTCGGAATTAATAATATAATAAAACAGGAGGTGCGTTTATGATTCAGGGTTTTACAATTATTCACATGGTGTTTCTTGTAATTGCGTTTTTGTTGTTTATTATGGCGATTGTGGTTGCACGGTCAAAGATTGCATTTGATGAAAAAATCAGGAAACACAAACTTTATGTGGGAACAGGTCTTGGGATTGCAGCAATTATTTTGATTCTTATGTATCTAAATGGGAGGATTATGAAAACAATTCCTCATTTTTACTTTGGAATAATATCTTTTGGAATAGGCGTACTTATTGCACTCAGCGGAATAATTACGTTAAAAATGAAAAGTGCAAATTTGAAAGCACTTTCCCGAAGTAAGCATATTACAGGAGGCTTCTTCTTTATACTTCTGATTGTTATAACGATCATTATCGGAATTTCAACGCTGCTTTGAGCTTTAAAGGTGTAGGACTCAAACTTGGTTATTAAAGAATTCTTCACTTAAGAAAGGATTGATTTAGATGAGAAAACTATTAAGGTGATTTTCATAATTATCGAAGGCCCACTTAAGGATGGCGAGATGGCTCGTGCAACTAATTGGGCAAAGGAAATTATAGCAAAACTTTCAAAATAAAGAGGAAAAAACGGAAAACTGGAAAGCAGTTCTTAAAGGCAATCCAATAGAATGGCTATTAGAGGAGAATAACCCTTCTGTAAGGTATTTTACCCTTGTTGATATTCTTGGTAAATCTGAGAATGACAGTGAAGTACAAAGAGCTAAATTAGAAATTATGCAATTCGGTGTAGTTCCCGGGATTCTTTCAAAGCAAAACGAAGGTGGCTTCTGGGAAGACTCAAATAAGTTTTATACGGCAAAGTACAAGGGGACTGTTTGGCAAATTATCATTCTTGCTGAACTTGGCGCAGATGGGAAAAGCAAAAAGATAAGCAAAGCAGTTGAATTTGTTCTTAATAATTCCCAGGATCTAGAAAGCGGTGGTTTTTCTACGAATAGAAGTGCAAAAGCAGGGGGAGGCCTTCATAGCTACGTAATACCATGCCTTACTGGAAACCTTGTTTATAGCTTAATTCGCCTTGGTTATATAGATGACCCTTACGTAAAAAAGGGCATTGAATATATTGTAAAGTATCAGAGGTTTGATGATGGGATTGATGGCGTGCCAAAAGGATGGCCTTATGACAGATTTGTGATGTGTTTTGGGAAACATTCGTGCCATATGGGGGTTGTTAAGTCACTCAAAGCTCTTGCAGAGATACCCTCTGATATGAGAACCGGTGAAATCAAAACAGTAATTAAAAACGGAGTAGAGTATCTGCTTGCCCATCGAATTTTTAAGAAAAGCCATGACCTGAAGAAAGTTTCGAAACCTGGATGGTTAAAACTGGGATTCCCTTTGATGTATCAAGATGATATTCTCGAAATACTTGGGATACTTACAAAACTTGATTATAAGGATGTGCGAATGAATGAAGCTTTGGAAATATTAGCTTCAAAACAGGATGACAGCGGGAAATGGAAGCTTGAGAGCACCTTTAATGGAAAGTTTCAGGTAGATATAGAGCAAAAAGGCAAACCAAGCAAATGGATCACCTTAAATGCACTGAAGGTTTTGAGAAGGTTCTATGGGTAATAGAATGCACAAGTTATTTTAAAAGAAGTCTAAGTTGAAATAATTAATAGGAAAGAGGGTGCAAATTATGGGAAAAATGGAAATAGGCATGATAGAGGAAATAGCGAGAAATGTTGAACGCTTTGCTGGAAAGGAAATAAGAGATAAGGTAATGGAAGGTAGCGAACAGACCGCTTTAAGAACAAATAAACTCAAGACTGCAAAATGGGTTCAAGGAGCAATGAGCAGGTTAGACGAACTTGTTGATGAAAAGACCAGGAATAAAATAATGGAAAATTGTGGCTATCATTGTTCAACCTTGAACAAAAGAGTCATAGAAATGGCTAAAGCCAGACGCAAGAAGTACAGGAACATAGATGAATTTCTTGAAGCTGAACAAAGAAAACCAATGGCAGGAACAAAACTTGCAAGAGAGGGAAATTTGTTGTATCAGATATATACGCCTCAAACATATACTAAACCAATGAAGTGTTACTGTAGCTTATTAAGAGGATTACCGAAAGATGATAAGATTTCAATTACATATTGCAACTGCTCGAAGGGTTTTGTAAAAAAGTTCTGGGAAAATGTCCTTGAAAGACCTGTAAAAGTTGAACTTATACATTCAGCTGTCTCCGGGGATACAGAGTGCAAATTTGCAATCTATCTGTAGCTTTAATGTAAGCGTATACTTGCAAAACGTGAAAATAAATTTAAAGATTGTCTTCGAGACTTTATGTTAGCATTCTGCAATTCACTTTTTGCATACAAAATATTATGTGAAACTGCAAACCGTTAATAGAGAAAAGCAGAATAAAAAATCAGAAAGGAGGAAACATGAACAAGATGGTAAGGAAAGTGAATCTAAAAGACCTATCATCTAAAGACCCAAAAGTAAAATACAGTTGTGCTAAAAGACTTCTAGATATTGCAAAGGATGATCCAATTGAGCTTTATTCTAATTTTGATTATTTCGCTGGACTTTTAAATAGTGATAACCAGATTCTTAAATGGACTGCCATCGATATTATTGGGCATATGTCAAAAGCGGATGAAGAGAAAAAGGTTGATAAGTTGATGGGTAAATTATTTGAATTGTTGAACGCAGGTAAGCTGATTACAGCTGCTCATGCCATTTCTGCCCTAACTGATATTGCTGTAGCCAAACCTGAATATCAACGGAAAATCACCGAGGAGCTTCTAAAAGTGGAGAATTATAGTTATGACACCATTGAATGTCGCAATATTGCTATTGGTAAAGTTATTTTGGCGATAAGCAGGTATAGCGAGCAATTAAAAGATAAAGCCGTGGTTGAGTTTCTTTTGCGGCAGACAAAAAATACTCGTAATGCAACTAAGAAGAAAGCCGAGCAGTTTCTAAAGAAGCTAAAAAAGTGAAAAGAATAGCAGTTAATGAAAGAAACTCATTTAAAAGAGAGAAATAAATTGGTTAAAGAAATCAAGGTAGAATCAATATTGAACAAGCACAAAAAGAGAGATGACTGGTTTCTTGACGATTATTCAGTCAACCCTTATTCAGGCTGCTCCCTCAACTGTATTTACTGCTATATAAGGGGAAGTAAATACGGAGAAAATATGGCAAAGAATCTATCAGCCAAAGTAAATGCCCCCGAACTTCTGGAAAAACAGCTCTTAAAAAGTATAGAAAAAGGAGAATATGGGATCATTGCTCTCTCATCTTCAACTGAACCCTACATGCCAATTGAAGAAGAATTTAAACTGACAAGAAAACTGCTTGAGCTAATCTTAAAGTACAGCTTTCCGGTTGAAGTGGCAACAAAATCAAAACTTGTTTTGAGAGATTTGGACTTATTGAAGGAGATTCGTTGGAAAGCGATTTTGCCAGATGACTTGAAGCCAAAGCTTAAATGTGGAGCAATTATTTCTTTTTCCATTTCAACATTGAATGAGAAACTGGCAAAAATTCTTGAACCCGGTGCTCCAAACCCCACGGAGAGATTGGAGACAATGCAAAAATGTAAAGAAAATGGTTTCTTAACGGGTGTTTGTTTTATTCCAGTATTGCCATTTTTGTCTGATTCAGAAGAAAATCTTGAAGAAACAATAAAAACTGTAAAAAAGTATAAAGCAGATTTTATCCTTGTTGGAGGATTGACTTTATTTGGCAAAGGCCAATCGGATTCCAAAACACTTTATTATAAATTTTTGGAGGAAAATTATCCCGACCTTGTTTCTAAGTATAAAAGTTTATATCGAATTTTTTTTGCACCATCGAAAGAATATCAGAAGGGACTTGAGGAGAAATCTAAGAGACTTTGTGAAAAATACGGAATTAAGGATAGAATTATCTAAGTATCAGTGAGCGTGAAATCCTTGACTTCACTATTTTTTCTTTTTATACCTAAAAATTGATAACCGATAAATTTCATGAACTCACATTAAATAGATTCAGAAAAGCATAATCTATTTTTGATATTTGAAATACTGTTACCAAACTTGAGCATTTTGCATGTTATAAATTATTTTTTATATAATTATTAAAAGACCAAGGAGGAATTCTTGAAAAATATTATTTTGCGACCGGCTGAGCCGGGAAGTGATTTTAAGCAGCTGGCAATCTGGTTCTCAATTCTGGAAGATGAGACAAATACAGAATCTGGACTAATAGAATATTTTGAAAAGAAAAAGAAAAATATCTTCCATATGATAGCTGAGGACAGCCATGGTGAGCTTATTGGATTTTATTGGGCTTTGCGCAGTCACTTGCGTGAGTCGCTTGCAACTTTTTTTCTATTCGTCAAACCGGAGGAGCGTACACAAGGGGTAGGCAGTTTCTTGTATGGAAATTTAGAGATGGCAATGGCATTAGCAAATATTAAAAGATTGCGAGTTAATATCAAGGATAACAGTCCTCAGGATAGGGAATTTGCTGAACGGCGCGGTTTCAATGAGCAGTCACACGCGATGAAGATGAGGCTAAACCTGGACACTTTCGATGGCCGAGCATATGATACCATTATAGATAAGCTGCAAAGCGAAGGGTTCAAGTTCACCTCTATGGCAGAATTAGGAAATACAGAAGATGCTCAGCGCAAACTATATATGCTAAATGAAACAACTAGCATGGAAACGCTTGGTTCAGATGGCTCCCCATCCTGGACTTCTTTCGAGGATTTCCAGCAAAGTGTATGCAATGCTGATTGGTACAAACCAGACGGGCAGATAGTAGTCATAGATACAAATACTGGTAATTGGGTTGCAATGAGTGCCATTTCCCGTTTTGATGATTATGCATATAACCTGCACACTGGTGTTGATAAGCGCTACCGCGGACGCAAACTTGCGCAGGCAGTTAAAGTAATAGCACTGCGCTATGCCCGCAGTATGCTAAAAGTGGACAAAGTATACACCCACCACAATACTAAGAACATACCCATGATTGCTATCGACCTCAAATTTGGTTACGTTCAGCTGCCTGGGACTTTTTTGATGGAGAAGACACTTTAGTAATTTTAGAAGCTCTTAATCCTCTCTTCTAAATCATGAGGAATATTTTTTATTGCAATCAAGAAGAAAATTGCCCAGAAAATTGAGGAAGCAGAAAGCACAGAGACAAAAGTGAATGTAAGGTTTGTTCTATATGCTATTATTCCTGCAATAGTTGGGGATAGAGCACTTCCCAATGTTTCAACAAAACTCTGAATTGCTAAAGCAGTGCTTCTTGCTTCTGGTATGCTAACGTCTGAAATTGCTGCAGCCACATTTGGAGTTGCAAAAGATGAGAAGAAACAACCTATAGAAACAAGGATAATGAAATGAGTGAAGTATTTTACAGGCGTTAGTATTGCTACGATCAGAAATATGCTGCCGACAAAAGTCAGAAACCCTACTTTCAGACGGCCTCTTTTGTCTTTCATAAACATCTTATCACCCAGTATTCCTGAAACTGGAATGCCAATGCCAATTGAGCTCACTGCAATGGCGGTAATAAGCACAAGGTTGCCTCCAGTAAGCCCGCGTTCAACTTCAAGATACCTAAAAAACCAGAAAGTGATAATATTGATAGGAAAAATTGCAAAGAACCCTTGTGCGTAAAGGGCAAGAAGAGTCCTCTTTTTTACTATTTCTTTGACTTTTGAAAAAGTCATTTTTTCAACTGAGGTTTTGTGCTCTGAAGCACCTCTTGGGACATCCCGAACAATTGAGAGTATTAAAATGGCAAAAATTATTCCAAACGCACCTGTAAGGTAAAATACTTTTCTCCACCCAAAGTACGCGCCAACGGTTGTTGCAAAAACCGCACCTAGGATATATCCAAAGGAGTAAGTCATTTTAAGGACTGAGAAGACCCTGCTTCTAAACGCAGGTGAAAAATAGTCTGAAATAAGGCTGTAAACACCTGGGTAAGCAGCATCATCAATTCCGGTTGAAGCCCTTGTTATTACAAAAATTCTGTATGTTCCTGCAATTGCAGAAAACCAGGTCGTAAGCCCCCAAATTGCAGAGGAAAGCGCGATTAGTTTTGCCCTGTTGAATCTGTCAGAGAGATATCCCCAGATTGGATAGAGTATTCCCGCAACAATGATTGAAGATGAAATAGCAAGTCCCATTTGAGCTTCATTTATGCTGAATTCGTCCATTATCTTTGAGGTAAGTGGCCCAATAAGGAATCTGTCTGCCTGATGAAGAAGTGCAAAAAAGAAGAAAACAAGAAGTACAACCAAAGGTTTTGATTTCTCAGACGTTATTTTAATCATGATCCTTTCCGAGCCTTTTATCGCTTGAAATTTCAGGCTGTATTACCCCTTTTGAACCAAGAACTGCAAGCCAAAAATTTCTTATCATTTTTGCATAGCCTCCTTTTTGTTATGATATAATTGTACCTAAAATTGAAAAGGAGGAACAATGAAAGATTTAATAGTTTACTACTCACTTACGGGAAATAATGAAAAAGCTGCCTTTATTTTGAAAGACATTTTTGGTTGCAGGGCAGAGAAAATTGTAGAGGCAAAAAACAGGCATGGTTTCTTTATGTTTTTTAGAAATGGGTATGAAGCAATTACAAGGAAATTGACAGATATTAGTGAGCTGAAAGAGGATTTAGCAAACTATGACAGAGTTGTTCTTCTAACACCTGTCTGGGCAGGAAATCTCCCTCCTGCAGCAAGAACTTTTCTTTCACGGTACGGTTCGCAATTGAAAAGCTTGGACGTTGTTTCCGTATGTGGTTTTGGAGAAAAAAACAAAGGGATTATTTCCGAAATAAGAAAACTTGTTGATGTTATGCCTCAGAGAGTCCTGTTTATTGATATGAATAATGTCAATGCTGGAAACGAAGAAAAAATTTTAAGAGAATTTTTCATCAAGTGAGAGAGCGGTGACGCTTTGAAGAAAAAGGTTTTTATTGTCCTGAGTATCTTCATAATAATTGCATACTTGGCAAGTTTTTTAGCTATTAAGCTTTCATATGAGAGTATCGAGTCTCTAGAGGATCCTGATTCTAAATTTGTAGAAGTTTGTGGAATTAATGTTCATTTCAAAGAATCTGGCCAGGGAGAAAAAACTATTCTTCTGATCCATGGTTTCGGTGCAAGTATATTTTCTTTTAGATACGTGTTTGCCGCTCTATCTAAACACTTTAAGGTGGTTGCCCTTGATCTTCCGGGGTTTGGACTCACAGAGAGAGTTTCTAAATCCTCATGCGAGTTTGACCCTTATTCCAGGATGGGGCAGGTAGAAATCGTGGAGAAATTTATTGAGACCCTTGATTTAAAAAGTGTTTATGTTGTTGGGCACTCAATGGGTGGAACTGTAGCGACAATTCTTTCGATTCAGCAACCTCAGTTAATCAAGGGGCTTATACTTGAAGATTCTGCGATTTATGAAGGCGGAGGATCTCCTAAAATAATTACTGCAATTTTAAAAAATCCCATTGGCAGAGTTTTGTTTCCATTATTTGCATATCCAATGGTACTTAGTCTGCAGAGAATTATTAAGATAGCATATTTTAACCAAACAAAGGTCACAGAAGATATAATCAAGGGATATAAAAAATCTTTAAGGGTAAAGAACTGGGATTACGGATTGTACAGAATTATAACAGCTCAAAATCAGAGCGATTTCATAGACAGAATTCCGGAAATAAATATCCCGGTACTTATTATTACAGGCAAGGAAGACAAAATCGTCAAGCCAGAAAATTCCGAGAAGTTAGCTTCAATAATTGCAAAAGCTCGCTTGATGGAAGTTTCTGAGTGTGGACATATTCCACATGAAGAGGCTCCGGAAGTTTTTATTGATGCAGTAATTCGTTTTATAGAAGAAAGTGATTTCTAAGCTGTTTTACCGAGCAAACTCAGGAACTGCCTAAGACGTAGAGAAATTTGTCTCTTGAACCTGCATAGATTGTGCCATCTGGTGCAATTACAGGTGAAGAGACGAAATGGTTTTCAGCTTCAAATTTCCATCTTAAAGAGCCGTCTTGATTAATTGCATATAAATAGTGATCATCCGATCCTATATATATTATTCCCCTGGAATCAATTACTGGAGATGAGTAAATTAAATCGCCTGTCTTGAACCTCCACTTTAAAGTTCCATTAGGGTTCAGCGCATAGACATAATTATCGATTGACCCAAAATAGATTGTGCCATCTTTGCCGATAGCAGGTGATGAGTCGATTATCATATCTGTCTTGAATTTCCACTTTATGGTTCCATCGTTGTTCAGCGCATAAAGATTATAATCAAACGACCCAAAGTAAATTGTTCCATCAGGCGCAATAGTTGGAGATGAATATTTAAACTCGTATTCTGTATTGAACTTCCACTTTAGAGTTCCGTCAGAGTTAATTGCATAGAGATTCTTATCAAATGAACCAACATAAACTGTGCCGTCTGAGGAAATGGCGGGAGAAGACCATATCATGCCATTTGTTTTATATCTCCATTTCAGAGTACCATCCGGATTAACTGCATAGAGATAATAATCATCTGAACCTATATATATAGTTCCATCAGCACCAATTGAAGGAGAAGAGTCAATCGAAGTATTTGTTTCATACTTCCATTTAACTGAGCCATCTGGCTTAATTGCATAAATAAAGGCGTCTTTTGAGCCTAAATAAATTGTCCCATCCTGGTCGATTGCAGGAGAGCTTTGAACCATCATTCCCATATTCAGTTTCCATTTTAGGTGCCCGCTGGAATTAATTGCGTAAAGGTAATTATCGTTAGAGCCTATGTAAATTGTACCATCTGAGGCAATTGCAGGCGAAGATTGGATCATATCACCAGTCTCAAATTTCCATTTTAGTAATCCAGTGTTTTTAGAAGCATTGTAATAACATTGCCCGGTGTGCTGTGCATCATAGCGGTACATTGGCCAAATTTGACTTGTACTTTTATGCATACTACAGGATACTAGGAACAATACCAAAAATAGTAAAATGAGTTTAATGTTCTTTTTTATTTGAATTCACCTCTTTTTATATTCTGCATAAAAAGTATATTTTTTCAAAATAAATCAGAGACTTTTTAAATATCATTGTATTAACCTATCTTTAATGCGTATTTTTATGGAGTCCGCAAAAATATTTTAAGTGCTATAATTATCAGTATGAGAATAAGAGTCAATTATGAGCGTCCCTATGAGGTTTGCTTCATGGGTCACTTAGATTTAAAGAAAACAATTGAAAGAGGGATGCGGCGCTCAAACCTTCCGGTGAGCTTCACGGAAGGGTACAACAAAAGAGTTAAGCTTGAAATGGGTTTTCCTCTCAGTGTAGGGATGATTGGTGAAGACGAGTACCTTGACTTATTTTTAAGAGAGCCGGTCGAAACGCAAGAAATTCAAGAGAGCCTTGAGAAAGCATTTCAAAGAATTCTTATAATCAAAAGACTTAAAGAAATAGATGAACATGCTAAGGCGATTACTTCATTTAATGCAGTTTTAGTTAATGTTCTAGATGGTATTTTGAAGAATCATGAATTTACCCAGTCTAAAATTCAGGAAATTATTGACGATATTTACTCCACAAAAAGAATTGAAGTTGTTAGAAACGGGGAGAAAAAAGACATCAGGCGTTTTATAGAAAGGATTTTTTTTCTTTCGCAGAATGAAGATAAGGTGGAAATAATGGTTTCAATTTTCTACACTGCGCTTGGAAGTATTAGAATTTCCGAGTTTCAAACGATAATTAAGGATAAGGGGTTAGAAATGGATTTTGGGAGTGTAAGGCGCGTTAACACATACGTTTTGCACAAAGAAAACCTATTTTCTCCATTTGATGTTGAATAAATTTTTTGAGAAAAACTGAAATTTGGCACCATTTTCATAATTTCTTCAAATTTCACTATTATAATTTCAATAGAGTAGTAAATTTAGATAGGAGGTAAATTATGAAAAAGTTTAGATGGTTTCTTGTAGGGCTTCTTATTACGGGAATAGTTTTAGGCGGTATTGGGATTGCCTATGCAGGAAATGGAACAGGAAATGGCCAGGGAATTTTCGGGAAGATGTTTGGGAAAGGATTTAAAGATGGTGCAAAGATTGGAGTCGCTGATGAAAAAATTGCTGATTTTCTTAGCATCCAGGCTTCTGATCTTATTTCCGCACGTAGAGATGGCAAAAGCTTAGCACAGATTGCAGCTGACAACGGCAAAACAGAAGAAGCTCTTATTAATTTCATTGTTACAGAAGAAAAAGCTCAGTTAGATACACTCTTAAAAGATGGAAAAATCACTCAGACTCAGTATGACAACATGATTGCAAACCTTGAAACCAAAGTGAAGGAAATGGTCGAGAGTACAAATGTTGGAAAGCCGAACATTGCAAAAGGTCTCAATCTTGGGGAGCTTCAGGAGAAAATAGCAAGCTTTCTAGGAGTGACAGTTGATGATTTAAAGACTGCACGTAGAGATGGCAAAAGCTTAGCACAGATTGCAGCTGACAACGGCAAAACAGAAGAAGCTCTTATTAATTTCATTGTTACAGAAGAAAAAGCTCAGTTAGATACACTCTTAAAAGATGGAAAAA
>Ga0315268_10000437_pt1 | contig 48733 bp, 46 predicted proteins | sample C1_top_MG_FD_204535 | JGI IMG/M metagenome (GOLD analysis project Ga0315268, IMG submission 204535) | Sediment microbial communities from Yellowstone Lake, YNP, Wyoming, USA - C1_top | ecosystem: Environmental > Aquatic > Freshwater > Lake > Sediment | place: USA: Wyoming | collected 2017-08-01 | reverse complement strand
CATCCCACTCATCGCCGTGCCTTTGCCCTTCGACAACGTCGGCGATTTGATGGTTGTCGTTTACCTGCTTCTGCTTGGAACTTTCTTCCTTGCGCTCGCAGGACTCGACCCTGGGACTGCCTTCGGCGGGATGGGTTCCAGCCGCGAGATGACTGTCGCGGCTCTTGCCGAACCGACGATTGCTCTTGCCATCTTTGGGTTGGCTCTTGGCGCAGGCTCCACCAATCTCGGACGCATTGTCATTGCAACGTTGGCGAATCCTGGCGCCGCCATCAGCCCTGGTCATCTACTGGCTTTCGCCGCGCTCTTCATCGTCTCACTGGCTGAGACGGGCCGCCTGCCTGTAGATAATCCATCCACGCATTTGGAATTGACCATGATCCACGAAGCGATGATCCTCGAATATTCAGGCCGTTATCTCGCGCTGATCGAATGGGCTTCGTGGCTAAAGTTGACCATCTTTTTTACCTTATTGGCGAACTTATTTATTCCCTGGGGACTGGCAACGACTCTCACGCCCGCCGCGTTGGGCATTGCCCTCTTCACGCTGATTATCAAATTTATTGTTCTGGGCTTGGCAGTCGCCATCATGGAAACACGCATCGCAAAATTGCGACTGTTCCGCGTACCTGAATTGCTGGGTATGTCTTTTGTGCTGGCATTGCTGGCAGTCACATCATCATTCCTTTTGAAATAGATAAACCATGAATGATATTCTCTTCTCTCAACTTTCCACTTTCGGTTCCAGCATCATTCTAATATTTGGTATTGGTTTGCTGTGGCGCAAAAGTCTGCACGCCTATACGGAAACTTTTAAATGGCAATCGCTTGCGTTGACTATCATGTTCATCATCATTGGCTATTTTGGCGACGATCATGAATTGTATGCTGTCGCCGTTTTTCTTTTCATTCTCAAGGTTCTGGTCATACCGTACTATCTAAACCGCATGGAAAAACGCTTCGGTGACCAGCGTGAATTACAACCTTATGTGAATGTTGCCAGCTCGCTCATTCTATCTGGCTTGCTGGTCTTGCTGGCGTATGCTATCACCCGTCCGCTGGTATTGGTCAGCGAATTGCCCACGCGCGGCGGAATGCCGCTGGCAATGGGACTGATCTTCGTCGGATTGTTCGTCGTCATCACGCGCAAAAAAGCCATGACGCAAATCGTCGGCTTTCTGGTAATGGAAAACGGCATCGCGTTATTGGCGGCGCTTGGCACTTTCGGCATTCCAATCATCGTTGAGTTGGGCGTTTTCCTCGATGTATTGATGGGCTTCCTTGTCATGCAGGTCTTTGTCTATCACATCCACACCACATTTGAATCCATTGACGTGGATCAGATGAACGAACTCAAACACTAAGAGACATTATGATTTTCTTCTTTCTGATTTTTCCTTCTTTACTCACCGCTCTGATCGCGACTCTCGTCCGACCATATCGCGCCTTCGTCGGCTGGATCGGCGCGTTTATTTCGCTCATCTCACTCGGCGCGTCGCTAGCGCTTGCGGCGCAAGTTGTCAACGGACAAATTCCAATGTGGGGATTCAAACTCGAATCCTTAAACCTTGAAGATGTTCTGCGCGCCGACAGTTTATCTGCCTTGTTGATTCTCTGCATCACCGTCGTTTCCACGCTGACGTTATTTCTCAGCCCGGGGCTTGGTCGCCAGGTTCAAAATCCGCATTGGGGCGAACTGGCTTATGGTCCCAATCAATTACGCCGCTATCATGTATTTATTAACTTGTTCATCGCCGCCATGCTAATGGCAGTCTCTGCCAACAACGTCGGCATGATGTGGATCACGGTTGAAGCCACCACCGTTTTCTCGGCGTTTCTGATTCCACTCAAACTTAATAAAGCCTCCATCGAAGCGTCTTGGAAATATATCCTCATTTGCTCGGTAGGCATTGCGCTGGCATTTACTGGCACAGTGTTGGGCTACTTCGATTTCGTCACACTTTCGGGGCGCGCGGAAAATGCTCTCAACTGGACAGTGCTCCTCGCAACCGCGCCAAGCCTTCATCCCGAAGTGATGCGTCTGGCTTTCGTCTTCCTGTTGATCGGCTACGGGACAAAGGCTGGCATCGCGCCGATGCACACTTGGAAACCTGACGCTTACGGCGAATCCCCAGCGCCGCTGACAGCTTTGATGGCGTCTTCTTTATTTGCGGTGGCGATGTACGCGCTTCTGCGCTGGAAAGCGGTTGCGGACGCGACCCTGGGCGCTGGCTACACTGACAGTTTATTCATGGCGCTCGGAATGCTCTCGCTGTTGATTGCCGCTTTTAGCATTGTGCTGGCAACGGATTACAAACGCATGTTTGCATATTCCAGCATCGAACACACGGGCTTGATGTGTCTCGGCTTCGCGTTGGGACCGTTAGGCACGTTTGCCGCGCTGTTGCATCTCGTCAATCACACTGCTGGAAAATCGTTGATGTTCTTTCTTGTGGATAATATCGAACACAAATATCGCTCACCATTGATCGTGAAAACGCGCGGCTTGCTCAAGACCATGCCGTGGACAGGCGCGCTGTTCGCCTTCGGCTTGATGTCATTGATCGGTTTGCCGCCTGGCGGAATCTTCATCACCGAGTTTGCGCTTTTCCGCGCGGGCTTCGCGCTTAATCATCCCTGGCTGATGGGCACGGCGCTGGCTTTGCTGGCGATCGTCTTTGTTTCGTTCATCAATCATCTCAACAAGATATTGTACGGCGAACCATCGGCGGAAGAAATCAATATGGAACGCCCAATCGAACGTTTTTCATGGCGCATTGCATTGCTGTTTATTAACGTTGCTGTATTGGTCACGCTTGGCTTGACTTTACCTGCGCCGCTGGCAACGTTGATTAATCAAAGTGTCGCGATACTTTCGCATCCATAATTTTTACCGCGGGTTCTTGACGGTTCAAAATTCTTACGCACTAATAAAAGGCGCTTAACTATGACAGACTTTAATAGACTTCAATCCGCGCTGGCGGAAAATTTCCACGAACGCATTAGCAATATCCACATCTTGCGCGGCAACGAATTGCATTTCCAAATTTCGCCTGGTGACGCGATTCCCTTGGCTAAAATTCTCCACGCCGATTTTGATTCCGAATTGCGGCTGATGGTTGCCAATGACCGCCGCGCCGACAAAGGCGTGTTTGAGATTCATTATCTCTTTATAAATGACCGCGAAAACTGGTATGCGCACGCGACAAAAAAATTATCACAGGATGACCCGACGATTGATTCGATGGCGACTTTTTATTATCCTGCATCGCGTTTTGAGCGTGAAATCCACGACCTGTTCGGCATCGAAGCGATTGACCATCCCGATACTCGTCCGCTGGTAAGTCATGCTTTCTGGTCTAAAGATTATTTCCCGCTCCGCAAAGATTCTGTCGTGCCAGAAACATTTAATGATGACGGCACGCCGTTTGAATTTATGTCGGTTGGCGGCGAAGGCGTGTATGAAATTCCGGTTGGTCCAGTCCACGCGGGCATTATCGAGCCGGGACACTTCCGCTTCAGCGTGGTCGGTGAAACTGTGATTGATTTAAAAATCCGCTTGTACTTCACGCATAAAGGCGCCGAGAAACTCTTTGAAGGACGCGCGCCCGCCGACGGCATGGAACTTGCCGAGCGCATCTCTGGCGACACAACCATTGGTCATTCGCTGGCATATTGTCAGGCAATTGAGTCTCTGGCGAATTGTGAAGTTCCTGTCCGCGCAAAATATCTGCGCGTCATTTTGTTGGAAATGGAACGACTCTACAATCACATCGCCGACTTTGGCGCGATCTGCAATGACACCGGCTTCGCCGCCGCACACTCACACTGCTTTCGCATCCGCGAGCGGCTGTTGCGATTGAACAAACGCTTGACGGGCAACCGGCTCCTTCGCAACGGAATCATGCTCGGCGGAGTCGGAAACGATTTTCCATCTGATTTAAATCTCGCCGCCGAACTCGATTCAATCATCGCCGACTTCAACGAAATCGTTTCAATCAGTCTCGACAACACCATGTTGATTGACCGTTTGGATGGCGCAGGCTATCTAACCACCAAGACCGCCGCAGATCATGGAGCGCTGGGATATGTGGCGCGCGCCTCTGGCATTGATATTGATGCGCGCCGCGATCATCCGTTCGCCGCGTATTCGTCGCTTAATTTCAAGGTCGCGGAATCTGTAAAAGGCGATGTTCATGCCCGCGCGCAAATCCGCGTGGATGAAGCGAACGAATCCGTGAATCTCATCAAGCAAGCGCTGACGCAGCTTCCTACGGGAAAGTTGGTTGCGCCATTAGGCAGACTCCACGCTTGGGAACCCGCGTTCGGCATGGTCGAAGGTTGGCGCGGCGCGATCATTCATTGGGTGATGGCGGATGATAACGGCAAACTTTATCGCGTGAAAATCAAAGACCCATCCTTCGTCAACTGGCCCGCACTCTCATTTGCTGTGCTTAAAAACATCGTGCCAGATTTTCCGCTGGTCAACAAATCGTTTAACCAATCATATTCAGGAAATGATTTGTAGAGTTACGCCTACGTTTCTCAAAAATTGAAAAAGCACCATTGCAAATGTAATGAAATAACGGATTTGCTCAAACTGTTTTTTCGACCTTATACACTGTTGACGTTATTAAATCCGAGTGGTATAGTAACGCCCAATTATGAACCAGCGTTTTTTCGATATGACGACCATGACTACTACCTCGCGGATATTCCGTGAGGCATTTATGGTTGGTCGAGAGTAACCGAAACGCAGGTTAATTCATCAAGACACAACGCCTCACGAAAACGTGAGGCGCTTTTGTTTAATATAACCGCACCAAAGGAGAGAACATGGCAGGATCACAGAATACACTCGTTATGAAATTTGGCGGGACATCAGTTGGGACCGCGCAGGCGATGGCGCAAACCGCGCAGATCGTGAAAGAGGCGCGCCAGGCCTGGCCGCGCGTGATTGTGGTTACATCTGCAATTTCAGGCGCGACCAATCTTCTGCTTGACAGCGCCGCGCAAGCCGCAAAAGGAAATCTGCAAACCTTGCAGGAAGCGGAGAAATCCCTGTTTGCCGACCACGAAAAGATTATCAACGCGCAAGTGACCCAGGCTGAACGCCGCGCACAGTTGAAGAAAAAGATCAAGGCATTCGTCGGCGATTTCGGCAACTTGTGCCGCGCCATGGCTGTATTAGGAGAAGCCAGTCCGCGCGCGCTGGACGCGGTTGCGTCGTTGGGCGAACGAATGAATGTGTATGTGCTGGCTGGCGTGATTGAGTCGCTGGGCGTGGCGGCGCAGGCAATCGAGTCGACTGAACTTATCGTGACCAACGCGCATTTCCAGAACGCGCATCCCGATTTTGATGCGACGCGCGTACATGTACATGCAAAGTTAGATCCAATTCTTGATAAAGATATTGTGCCTGTCACCACAGGATTTATCGGCGCCACTCCCGATGGAATTATCACCACGCTTGGGCGCGGCGGAAGCGATTATTCTGCCGCCATTCTTGGTTCAGTTCTTCCTGCTGACGAAGTTTGGATTTGGACGGATGTAGACGGCGTGATGACGACTGACCCGCGCATCGTGAAAGAGGCGCGCACGATCTACGAGATCACGTATAACGAAGTCGCTGAGCTCGCTTATTATGGAGCCAAAGTCTTACATCCAAAAACAATTCGTCCAGTTATAGAAGCGGGCATCGGACTTCGCATCTGCAACACGTTCAATCCATCTCATCCAGGCACACGCTTGATCGCCAATCCGCCATCAAACGGAAAACCACACAACGGCGGACAGGTAGTTAAAGCTGTGACCGCTATCCGCAAGCAGAGATTGGTAACTATCGAAGGGCGCGGTATGTTAGGTGTGCCGGGCGTAGCGGCGCGCGCTTTCTCAGCGGTAGCATCCACTGGCACGAGCGTACCGTTAATCACACAGGCTTCGTCGGAACAGTCCATTTGTTTTGCGGTGCCTGGTGAAGCTGCTCTGCCTGTTCTCACCGCCTTGCAAAATGTATTCGCTCGCGAAATCGAAGACGAAGATATTGACCGGGTATGGATGACGGAGGATGTTTCGATCATCACCGTCGTTGGTGTGGGAATGCGTCACACGCCGGGCATCGCGGGACAGGTGTTTTCACAACTCGGAAAAAACAACACCAACATCCTCGCCATCGCGCAGGGATCATCCGAAGTATCCATCAGCATGATCGTAGACGCGATTGATACCGAAGCAGCGGTCAAGGCTTTGCATGAATTGATTGCCAAATAACAAGTCAAAGGTTAAAAGTCTTCCAACCTTAAACCTTCAACCTTAAAACATACAGGAGTTACCATGTTCCAACCTTCTTCCCCAATTTCAGTAGCCGTTCTCGGCGCGACCGGTTCCGTCGGTCAGCGCTTTATGTCGTTGCTCGATAATCATCCGTGGTTCAAAGTTGTGGCGCTCGCCGCATCTGACCGTTCTGTTGGGCAAGTTTATTCCACGGCTTCTCGCTGGGTGTTAGCTGAGCCTATGCCTGAATGGGCGCGCGGCATGACGGTTGTATCCGCATTGCCTGAAGCCGTTGACGCGAAAATTGTTTTCTCCGCGTTGCCTGCCGACCTCGCCAAAAATATCGAACCAAAATTCGCGCAAGCAGGCATGGCTGTATTCTCGAACGCATCCTCGTATCGCCGCGCGGATGATGTGCCTCTGCTCCTTCCCGAAGTCAACGCGGACCATATCGCGCTTGTGCCGGAACAGCGTAAACTGCGCGGCTGGAGCGGAAGCATCGTCACCAATCCAAATTGCACCAGCGCCGGTCTGACCGTGGCGCTCAAAGCCTTGCAGAACAACTTTGGCATTAAACGCGCTTTCGTGGTTTCGCTTCAGGCGCTTTCAGGCGCGGGCTATCCCGGCGTGCCGTCAATGGACATCAACGACAACGTCATTCCCTACATCGGCGGCGAAGAAGAAAAGGTCGAATGGGAACCGCGCAAGATGCTCGGCAAACTCAACAACAACAAAATCGAACTGGCTGACTTGACGATGTCCGCACACACCAATCGCGTCGCGGTGACGGATGGTCACACTGTATGTGTCAGCGTGGAATTAACGCAACCCACCTCGCCCGAAGCTGCCATTCAAGCGCTGAAAAGTTATCTGGCTCCAGCCGCCGCGCGTGACCTGCCATCCGCGCCCAAGCCTGTCATTGTCTTACGTGATGAAGCGGACCGTCCTCAACCGCGCCTTGACCGCATGACCGGACGCGGCATGACCACCGTGATTGGCCGCGTCCGCCCGGATCCGATCTTCCATTTGAGGTTCGTTGTTCTTTCGCACAACACCATTCGCGGCGCGGCGGGCGGTTCGATTTATAACGCGGAATTATTTGTCAACAACGGCTTGTTGTAGATCATAAAAGCATCCTGAAAAATCATTCCACCTGTAATTTTTGGCGGCGGTTAATCAAGTGACGAATTACTCCGCGACTTTCAAAAGTTTTCGAACATGCTTTTTTAACGCGAATGCCGCAATGAATGAATAGCGCGAATGTTGAAAAACATTCGCGCTATTCGCGTTAACACTTTCTTTAGACCGCTATCTATTTTTCACACCGCGCTCTCAGCGACTTGTTTCCCATATTCCATCAGAGCTTTGACCATTTCCGGTGTGCGTCCTTCTACATACACGCGCAGGACAGGTTCGGTACCAGATGGGCGGATTAACAACCACGAGTCGTCAGCCATAATATATTTCACGCCATCGCGTTGGCTCACTTCACTCACACCTTGTCCGCCGATTTCTTTTGGAGCTTGCTTCGTCAGAAAATCGGTCATCTCGGCTTTTTCAACCGGACGGCTTAAACGCAAGTCTACGCGTTCGTAATAGGCGGGACCAACATCCGCGAGCAAATCATCCACCATTTCCACGAGAGATTTTTTCCCAGCCGCGATCATTTCCACCAGTAATAATCCCATTAAAGGTCCATCGCCTTCGGGGATATGTCCCTTGAATGAAATGCCGCCTGATTCTTCGCCGCCGATCAAAACATCTTCCTTCATCATATAATCCGCGATGTGATTAAAACCGACGGGCGTTTCATACAAAATTAATCCATAACGTTTTGCAAGGCGATCTATCATGCGCGTGGTGGATACCGTGCGTACCACCGCGCCGGTCCAGCCGCGTTTTTCAACGAGATATTTCAGCGATAATGCCATGATCTTATGCGGATCAACAAAATTGCCGCGTTCATCCATCGCGCCGATACGGTCTGCATCTCCATCTGTCACCACGCCGAAGTTGCCCATGCCGGAACTAACCGCCGACGCCAGCGCGCCGAGATACTTGGCAATCGGTTCGGGATGAACGCCGCCAAAGCCGGGATTCATCTCGCCGCGAATCTCCGCGATCTCACAACCTGTACCTTGTAAAAATGCTTTGATGACGCCGCGCCCCGAACCGTACATTGCATCCACTACAAAACGCTGGGGATTCTCGGCAATGACATCCGAGTTGATCAATGTTCGCAGATGCTCAAAATAAGCAGGCAATGGATTAAACTTTGTGATCAAGCCCGCGTCGCGCGCATGGTTATAGTCCATCAAATTGGGACCGCGCGCCTGTTCTTCGTTATCGTTGATATAGACTTCCACACGGCGGCATTGTTCTGATAAAGCCGAACCGCCAAACGCGCCCTTCAACTTGACTCCGTTATAACGCGGCGCATTATGTGAAGCCGTAATCATAACGCCCGCGATGGCTCCCAGGTTTTTTACCGAATAAGAAATCGCCGGCGTCGGCGCGTCGGATTGTGTTAAAAAAACTTTGAATCCGTTCGCGGCAAGCACACGCGCCACCTCTCCGGCAAAACGGTCTGAAAGAAAACGCGTATCGAAACCGATGACGATTTTTTTAGGATCGGGAGTCTTACCGCCATTGCTGGATTTATCCCAATGCTCCGAAGCCACCGCGTCTGCAATAGCTTGAGCGACAATCCGAAGATTGTCGAAAGTAAAGCTATCTGAAATGACGGCGCGCCAGCCGTCTGTACCAAAATGAATGGGCATTTTTTCTCCTAAAAAGTATTATGTCTATGGAGCGGGTGTAACGCCAATTGTCGGAGTCAAAGTCTCAGCGGCGATTGCATTGTCTATGTTTGTGACCGTAGCAGACGGCTGCCAATTTACTATAGGCGTGGCAGTAACCAAAACGGATTGCAATATCCAACCCTCGATGCGAATGCCGTTTTTCGTCGCGACCACGTGCGCCCACGTTACGCCAGTTACTTCCTCAATATCCGACATAACTTCCACGAGCGTACCGTTATCGAGAACGGCTAGAAATTTTCCATTGGGTGTTTTTCTTAAGTTCGCGCCGCCGCCTTCATTCGCGTTAATCTTTGCGTATACCGGAGTCGGTTCAATGGTCAAAGTAATGGTGGGCGTTTGAGTGGCGGGCAAAGCGAATGTCAAAGTTAATGGAACAGGCGTCACTGCCGGAGATGAAGTGACTGTTTCTATACGCGGCGTATCTGATAAAGGCAAAGATGTGGATGAAGCCATTTGCGCGGCGACCAGTTCAACGGTCGGAGTTGAAGCGAGGACTTGAGTCGGCTCCGGTATAACCGCGTCATTCGCAGGCGTTGAAACTGATCCCGTTAAAGCAATCCATACCGCGACGATGATGGTCAATCCCAGCAGGATCGAAAAAATTAATCCACCCATGGACGGTTTGAAACGTAAGACGAAAAGCGTGATCAAGCCAAAGACAGTAGCCCAGCCGAGATATACCAAAGAGACCTGAATGCCTGTGGGCCAAATGCCCGGTACATTTGCGCCAAGACCGAATGCGCCCGCGCTGAGCGGAAGAAAAAACGCGTATGCAACCAAGACGCTGGGCAGAAATGGTTTTTCCTCCGAGCGGATAAAAGATGCAGTTAATAAAATGGCGCCGATGGTAACGATGACGAGGTCAGGTCCCCAAATATGACTGCGATTGAAGGCGTTATAGAAAGTAAGCGGCGCAAAGATGCGCGAGGCAAAACCTGCCAATAAAGCGCTGATGAAGATAAGCGCGGCGCTAATTAATAGCGCGGCTAATGTTTCAAAAAAGAATCTTATGGAACCGGTCACGATGGCGAGCAACATGCCCACCCAGGGAAGCATAAGCGGAGCAAGCAAAATTCCAAAAAGCAGGATGGCTTGTGAATCGAGCAGAAAGCCCAGCCCAAGAATTGCTCCGCAAAACAATGCGTAGATAAAAAGTTCATAGGATGGATAAGCGCGGCGCGCAAGCGAGGCGATCAGCGCGGATTGACCTTCAGCGTCTTTTGGCACTTCGAGATGACGCACGCGCCGGCGGCGGACGCGTGAAGCCTGCGCACGGCTTTGCGATTCAGGTTCGGTTGGAATAATAGGTTGATCGTCGTAGTTCATTTGCGTAGACTCGCTGTGATGCGGAGTGGTTTTTCAAGTAAATCGAGCGCGGCGAAAATATCCGGCACGATCAAGTCGGCGGTGAGAAGCGTTTCAACGGCAACGCCTTCCTGTGACATGACGCAAATTCCGAGTGCGGATTCTTTCAGCATGGCGGAATCGTTCGCGCCCTGACCGATTGCGACGACCGCGCTTGATCCCAGCAAACGGACATATTCCGCTTTTTGCGCGGCTTCATTTCCATTTTGAATACGGACTGCTTTTAGAGCAAGCTGTTCGTCAATCAGAAATTGCTGTCCGTGTGTATCGGCTGTGAGCAGGTGAATCGTTACGCGTTCGCGCAAAGATGCGATTCTTTGTTTGAGTCCATTAATGAGTTGACCATCTATAGCGAGAGTCCCGTTCACATCTGTTACAAGGTGTTCGATCCGGTACGTGCCGCGTCCGGGAATGCTTAATTCGATCATGCTTCAATTATACAGGCGATATAGTCAAGTGGGGAAGGCAGTCTGTGATGGCGCTTTTGCAAAGTCCAAAAAACCTTAAGAGGCTGTTTGAAAACCTTACCACTAAGTCACAATTTTTTCCATTTGAGTTTTTGAGACTTTGTGCCTTTGTGGCAAAAAAACGAACTTCTGCAAGAGATCAATTGACATTTTTGGGAGATTGCTTAAGTCCTATTGGTATAATTTGATTTATGAAATACCACATCTGGACCGAAGGTTGTCAAATGAATGTAGCCGACTCGCAACGCGTCGGCTCGGCATTGGAGCATCTCGGTTATACGCTCACAAAAATTATCGAGGAAGCTGACGTCATCGTACTCAATACTTGCGTTGTGCGGCAATCTGCAGAAGATAAAGCCATGGGACGCCTGACTTCCTTGCGCCCTCTCAAGAAAAAGAATCCCAATCTTGTAATTAATTTAATGGGCTGTTTAGTCGGCGTGCGCGGCGCGGAAAAACTGCGCGAAAAACTTCCGTATGTAGACGTCTTCTCGCCGCCATCCGACCCGGGACCATTGATCTCATTTCTCACGCAAGGCGAAATTCATTCTCTTGAAGACGCCGAGACCGCGCGCCGTTTTTTGGTGATGGATAATGAACTGCTTCTGCCGCTCGCCGAACGCGGCAACCTTGTCAGCGCGCATGTGCCTATTGTCTATGGTTGTTCACACGCCTGCGCGTTTTGCATCATTCCCTATCAGCGCGGCATTGAACGCAGTCGTCCCGTCGGCGATATTGTCGGCGAAATCCGCTCGCTTACAAATCAAGGCGTAAAGGAAGTTACGTTGCTCGGTCAGATCGTGGATCGTTATGGTAAAGACATTCCCGACGGTCCCAACCTCGCCAGCCTTTTACGAATCATCCATGAAATCAAAGGCGTCGAACGCATCCGCTTTTTAACTTCGCATCCGAATTATTTTAACGACGATCTCATCCATGCCGTCGTCGAACTTCCGCGCGTCATGCCGCATATCGAACTTCCGATCCAAGCCGCGGATGACGAAGTGCTGGTCAATATGAAGCGCGGCTACACACAACAAGATTACCGCGACATGATCGCGAAGATCCGCAACAAACTACCGGATTGTTCCATAGCGACGGATGTCATCGTTGGATTCCCCGGCGAGACCGAAGAACAATTCATGCAGACTTATCGCCTCCTCTCTGACCTCAAGCTGGATGTCGTTCATCTGGCTCGTTACTCGCTGAGAGAGGGTACCGTCGCCACCCGCCGCATGGATGACAACGTGCCTGAAGTGGAAAAAATGCGCCGTTTGCATTTGCTTGATGACCTGCAAGAACAGATTGTTGGCGAGATCAATAAAAAATATCTCGGCGAAACTGTGGAAGTTTTATTTGAAGATAAAGTCAAAAATCGCTGGCGCGGACGCACTCCCACCAATAAATTGGTCTTCGTTGAATCAGACGATGACCCTTCGACATTCCCTTCGGTCGCAGGGCAAAGTTTGCGCGGCAAAGTCATCCCCGTCACCGTCACATGGACTGGACCCTGGTCCATGCAAGCGACGTTTGTGCGATAATCAGTCTCTCTCAAGAAAATATATTGGAATTGCATCACGTTAAAAATTCTCCCCTCTAAATTGCATCTCATACAACTGACTATACAATCCGTCTACTTTTGGAAAACGGCGCGTACATACTGCGTTCGATGACATTTCATCGCCCCCATCACCAGAATTATTTTAGCGGCTTAATCTTTTCGGGTTTTTGTTGGTTCTGTGCAAGTTCCCAATCGTGGCGAAGTTCATTCTGACGCATGGATGCCCATTCAATAACCAACCCTAATGCGCGTGATGGAAGACTGCCGAAAAAAATCGCAAGTGTGTTGATGTTAATCCATGCTTCGTCATCGCCATAAATAGCATGGAAATGCGGCGGATTGTGATCGTCGTAATACATGCGAATGATAATGCCGTAAAAGCGGCAAATCTCAGGCATAAGCGGATTCTTCTTTAAGGGCGGGAAAAAGGTCTTCGGGTTTTTTGCCGGTTAGTTTTATATAAAGCGAATCGGCGTCAATGTCAATTTCATCTGACCAAGCCAGACTTCTGCCATTTTCCAGTGAGACCTTCTTGAAATTCTCGTAATTGTTCCAGAATGAAAAAACGCCCTTCCCCGCAAGATGAGAAAGGTCAACTTCACCGGCAATGCCATCATTAAACTTGAGCCAGATTTTGTAACTGTCCAATGGACGCGCCTCTAAAATTTTAGGTATGGACATGGTATCTTCCTTTGCATGAGCGCCAATCGTCAGCGTCAATGCTTTGATTATACAACGGAAAATTACACCTTCTAAACTGTCGGTGGCTATCAGTTCAAAGGATAAGCCTCATCAGGTTACAGTCCGCGCGAAGCGATACGTTGCATATCCCAGTCTGCGTGTGTTTGTGGGATCGGCTTAACTTCCGCTTCATCCCGCCGAATCAAACCGAGCGCGTTAGTCGGGCAAGACAGCACACATACGCCGCATCCCACACAACGGATCGAATCCACTTTTGCCAGCGCGTCATCCATCGAAAGCGCGTTGAACTGGCAAGACTTTATGCAAGCCTCACAGCCGGTACAGAAAAGTTCATCCACCTGATTGACAAACGCGGAACTCGCCACCACATTGGCAATTCCCAATTCCGCCATGCCGCGCAGGATTCCGCATGAACAAGTACAGCAATTGCAAATGTAATACGTTCCTTCCACGCTGTTACTCACCGAATGAACGAGTCCCGCTTCAGCCGCGCGGCGCAGAGTCTGCAGCGCTTCATCATGGGTTAACGCGTGAATAACGGCGCTTTTCTCAAACGCGTTTGGCATCGGCGCCATTACCATGCAAATATCTATTGGATGTTCGCAAGCCTGACCGAGAAGCGCCTTTTGTTTTCGACAAATACAATCCTGCACACCCCATGATTGCGCGGCATTAACAATCTCCGACGCGCTTTCAAATGGGCGCACCTCCATCGAATTGCGGACAGTTTCTCCGATGGGAATAACGCGGTGAACCTGCGGTTTGACTCGCAGCACTTCGCCGAATTGCTGGAAATAATCCTCGAACAAGCGCGCCAACTCCTCGTCCAAATTGCCGACTTGCATCTCGTAAATGCCGACAACAAAAGGCATGGACTTGAATCGAAGCGCGCCGTCTTTTCGTCCCGCTTCGATCAATCCGCGTCTTGACAACGCTTTGAGCTGATTCCGTAATTCGTCAGCGTTTCTGCCCGTCCGCGCCGCGATCTCCTCCACGGTCTCCAGCGACGGTTGTAACTGCGCGGCAAGTTCCGCTTCTTCTGGCGTGAATAATTTTGCCAGAAGTTTTAATTCCTTGCCATCGTCTGTGGGCGGAAAGCCATTTGGCAAAGCATTTAGTCGTTCAGCTAATTTTTTGTAAGCGTTAGTATTCATGCTCTTCTCCAGTCACGAATGTGTCAACGCGCAAGTTTATGCGCGTGTTCCATTTGAATTATAAAACAACCGGACGATTTTGTCGTTCTATCCAAAGAAAGTAATGACCATCACGCCCGCGAAGATTACCGCCGCGCCCACCACGCGGATGCCGCCCATTTTTTCTCCTAAAAAACGCCAGCCGAGAAAAGCGCCGATGACCACACTCACTTCACGGATCGCGCCTGAATAACTTAATGGCGCGAATGTATAAGCGTATAACGCCAGCAGATAGGCAACGACTCCCAACACGCCCGCCATAATCAAACTCACGCGCTGGGTGGACCAGGTACGCGCAAAGCGATCCCATCCATAACGGCGGACAAGGAAAGGCGCAGTGAGAAGCGGCGTCATTACGAACATGGATAAGGCATAAGGCAAAGGCGGTCCGCCTTTTACGGCAGTCCCATCTATGAGCGTGTAAATCGAAATGACGAATGCCACGGTCAACGCGATGGCGATGCCTTTCAGGTGCGGCTTGTTTTCATGGTTTTGTAAAAGACTGGTCGCGCCAATGATGACCATTCCGCCCGTGATCATGGCAAGACCAAAATAGCCGCCTGCCGTCAATCTTTCGCGCAGGAATAACGCCGACCATAATACAAGCAAGGCTGGCGCCGAACCGCGCGCCATCGGATAGACGAGCGAAAAATCATGGTCGGTATAGGCGTAGGATAACAGCAGGAAATAAATGGCTTCCAAAATTCCGCTGGCAAGCGCGAACAGCCACATCGAACGCGGCGGTAAGCCGGTAAAAAAAAGCAGGATGGCGGATGCGATTCCACTAAGGATTACCTGCCAACCCATGGCAATATATTTTTCTTCAGATTGTTTGAGCAGAAAGTTCCAAATGGAATGTAACGACGCGGAGACAAACAACAGGAGGATGGCGAGTATGGGCATAATGTGTGTGACTTTACCACAAAAGACCCCCGAGTTCTGAAGGACGAAAACTGGCGAACCAATGACTGTCAGTTCTTTTAATTTGAGCCGCTTCGCAGAATCCCACACGTCAGCTGCGCGCTTTGTTAGACAGCACATTTGCATTCCAGACTTAGTGCAAACGCCTAGATTATTTGATTGAGTGTTACCTGCGATCCAAAAAGGAGTTCGAAGGAACGCAAAGTGATGTAATATCTTACGGTTTGATTAATTTATTTTCTCATCGAATGTACTAATCATCTAATCCCATTCCATCGAGAATTAGGTCAATACATTTTTCAACCCTTGCCTCGCGGGTTTTGGATAGTTTGGGTTGGGAAAAATAATATATGTATGCTCTTTGCCGTCCCGGCGTCAACGCATAAAATGCTTCTCTCAAGGCAGGGTTTCTATCCAGTTCATTTTGAAATTCTTTCGGAATGGGATATTCCGAGGTCTTTTTCAAAGTCACTTTCAAACCGGCTTTTTCCACCTCAATGGCTTCTTTGATATAGGCTTTCAGGACGGTTTCCATCTTAACTATTTGTTGAACATTGGTGAACCGAATCTGGCGCGCTGATTGCACATTCTCTGTTTGTTGGATCAGAATACCCTTGGCATCCTTTAACAAGGCGCCTTTCATAAACAGAACCGCGCAGTATTCTTTAAACCCATGGATTAAAACAATATTGCTTTCCTGGAACGTGTAACAAGGATGCATCCACTTCAATTCTTCGGTCAGCCCACAGTCAAGAATGATCATTCTCAATTTCTTAAATTCTTCCTGCCACTGTTTGGCTTTACTTAAAAATATATCAACCTTGGGATTCGTTTTATTCATTTATTGATATTCCTTTGTATGAAATATTTGCTCCAAGTCACCTGCTGGCAATTTCTGGCGAAGCCGCCTAGCGGTTTGCGTTCGCGAAGCATCCCGAAAGGGGAGCATAGCAAAGGTGTGCGCGCTTTGTTAGGTTTTGTTGTTACTTTCCATAGATATTACTACTTTGCTTCGGGCATGTCCTTCCCCAAGATACCGAAGCGCTTCAGCAGCCTCACTTAACGGATACCGTCTATCAATAATAGATTTTACTTTGCCTGCTTCAAAAAGTTCTTTTATAAAAACCAAGTCGTTTTGGTTTCGTTTTGCGCTTACGCCTGCCATTTTCCTGCCGCCGGTTTCTGACATCATTGACCCCATAAGCATGGACTGGAAGATTTGAGCCATGGAACCTCCAGCCATTATATATATACCCTTGGGAGTTAAGGCTCGTTTATAAGCTGAAAGCGGATGATATCCATTTGCCGCAAAAACGAGATCATACTTCTGACCATTTTTAGTGAAATCTTCTTTGGTGTAATCAATAACATGGTCTGCCCCGATCGCGCGTGCCTGTTCCAAATTCCTAGCGCTGCACACGGCTGTGACTTCGGCGCCAAACGATTTGGCAATCTGCACTGCAAACGTTCCCACCCCGCCTGATGCGCCATTGATCAAAACCTTTTGCCCCGCCTGAATTTTCCCTTCATCGCGCAGACCCTGCAGGGCGGTTATCGCCGCCATAGGTATGGCTGCGGCTTCATCGAACGAAGTATTGACTGGCTTCAACGCCAATGAACTTTCAGGAGCACATGCATACTCGGCAAAACTGCCTTTTACCATCCCAAACACTTCATCACCTGGCTGAAACTGCTTGACGTTTTTGCCGACTGTTTCAATCCGCCCTGCCACATCAGCGCCGAGTCTCGTGTCTTTGGGCTTGAGCAATCCCCCGCCCATGAAGCGAATTAAAAAAATATCAGCGGTCAGGAAATGCCAGTCATACGCATTTACAGACGCCGCATGAATTTTTATCAAGACTTCATCATCCTTGGGAGTAGGTTTTTCCACCTCTTCGAGATGAATAACATCAGGCGATCCATATTTTGTGTAAACAATTGCATTCATGAATATTCCTCCAAATTTGTTTTGATTTGATTTTTTGAATAGTATTACGGCAATACATCCTGCAAGGTACAAAACCTAACGGTTTGCGTCCGCGAAGCATGGCGATAAATCCCACCTGCCGCGAAGGTGTGCACGCTTTTGACTTTAAGACCCGCCCACCTTTTCATACGAGCGCTGAATATGGATGAATTCTTTCCAATACTTTGTTTTCATCCTGTTGAGCAAAATACAAATCCCAACGCAGTTGCAAATTCATCCAAAAATCAGCGGACATATCAAAGAATTTAGCCAAACGCAAAGCCGTACTGGGAGTTATACCCCTGCGCCCGTTGATGATTTCATTGATACGCTGATATGGAACTTGAATATTATCAGCCAAATCTTTTTGACTGATTCCCATTGGATTCAGAAACTCTTCCAAAAGCATTTCGCCTGGATGAGTGGGTATGCGATTTGTAGGAACACGAACCATAATTTATCTCCTGCTTATACTTCTAGTGATAATCAACAATTTCAACTTGGTCAGGGCCCGATTCAGTCCACACAAAACAGATGCGATACTGGTCATTGACACGAATACTGTGTTGTCCTTTTCTGTCGCCCGACAATGCTTCAAGTTTATTGTTTGGAGGAATTTTTAATTCAGAGAGGGCAGAGACAGAATCAACTTGGTCAAGTTTTCGGGCGGCAATTTTCCATATAGAATTTGGGCAAATCTTTCGAGCCGCTTTGGTATTTTCGCCGTTGAAAATATCTTCTGTGCCCGTATTTTTGAAGGACTGAATCATACCTGCATAATAGCATGACATTCATGCTATTACAAGACCTCAATTTTGCAGGGGCGTGCCAACGGTTTGCATTAGCGGATTGTGCGCGGGCGTGGACTCTGCCTGGGAGCAGGAAAAACTCGAAGCCACGCGTACGCGAAATGCTTGACGTCCCTTCGGGCGTAGCGAAGGTGTGCACGCTTTGTTGGGCGCTGTTATTTACAAAATCTTATGCCTTCTGTAGTTCTTATCCATTATATCGGATGTATCTACTATTATCCCATTCAAATCCTTCAACAATGTGTAATTTTGATCTTTGTGCGATAGTTTTGACTAGGTTTTCCGCGTCTTTCATTCCAAAGTACTTCCCTACCAGAAAATCTATTCTGAAACCTTTTCTTGTCTTAACTGTGCAAACAAAACCTCGCACCATCCTTACCTGCATGCTGATAACGTCGCTCCAAGGAATAATTCTTTTGAACGGCAAACAATATTTGATAATAAATCTCTCTTTGTCACATATAATTTCTCTAACCTGAAATAACCCAATAAACACCCATGCAATGGCAAATGCGAATCCAATCCAGTAAGTAATGATCATCGGATTATCCATCATACTTCTAAAAGTAAAAGTGGCTAGAAAAATAAAAAACATCAAGAGCAATACATTATAAACAACAACACTTGGTGTAATAGTGTATCTCTTGGTTTCAAAATTATCGCGACATATATGTTCTTGTGTGTAGATGTTGTATATATTGTCAGATATTATCCATCCCCAACCAATGGCTATAAATTCAAGGTTTGCGTCTTTAGCGACATCTTCTAACATTGGTATAAGGTTTTTCTGAGTGGATTCGCTTTTAAGTTCAACAAATAGAATATTTGTTGTCTCTTGCTTTAATAAAGTTGTGTGAGTTAAACGCAGACTTTTTCTAAAAAAGGACTCGAATATATTTTGGGTTGACTCTATTCCGACCCAAGTACTCAATATCTTAAACTGAACCGTCATTCTTTTCATAATAATGCCAGACTGTTCACCTTCTAGACGCCCAACGGTTTGCATTAGCGGATTGTGGGCGGGCGTGGATTCTGTTCGAGAGGAAAAAAACTCGAGGCCACGCGTACGCGAAATGCTTGACCGTCCCTACGGGCGGCAGTCCCCAGCAACCTGTACTGACGGTTCGTCTTTCGCTCACCGTGTCGAAGGATCCAGTGCACGCGATGTTAGGTGCCTTTTAGTATTATGATAACTGATGTTGAGCAAAACTAAATTGATCTGCCAAAAGTTGTAATGCCTCTTGGTGAGTGAATTCTATCTCTTGACCTACTATAGTGATCTCAAGAGTACGATTACGCCACGACACACTTGTTATGCCTTTTTTTCGCAAATCGCTGGGCCACTCGCGCAGCTTGCCGCCTTGTTTATGGGATGCTGTATTTCTGATAATCCGTGCAAATTGAAACCAAGGCGTTGCCTTGTATTTTTCCACCTGATGAGTTTCCTCACAATATAGCAAGATTAATTCATGACCTTCTCTAATTAAAGCTCGCTTTAGGGATTTCTCAAGTTCACCTATAGCTTTGTCTCGATTTTGACGATCTCCTAAAACATCAGAAGACCAATTTGGGGCAGCGTGGAACCAGGGACCGTTTGGTCCATCAAACCGAATCCCACCTTGAGAAAGAAAAATCCACTTCTCTTCAGGCATAAATTGAGTCAACGACAAACCAATCACAAAGTTTTGCCAAGTATTTGTTAGACCGGAAAGCAGTTCTTGTTTTTTCATAATCAGAAATCCAACTTAGGGCACCTAACAGTTTGCGTCCGCGGACTAGCCCTGCGGGTTGCGGCACTGGGGCGGGCGTGGACTCTGCTTGGGAGCAGAAAAAACTCGAAGCTACGCTGCGCGAAATGCTTGACCGTCCCTTCGGGCGTGCCGCACGCTTTGTTGGGCGGCTTTTTTGAAACTAAGGCATTAATGGTCAAGATTGTCCCATGGGTTTTCGGGGTTTTTTCCTGGACCAGAAAAAGGTTGTGGGTTGCTATTAACTTCAATGATAACTGGAGAGAAAAGAATAACGGTGAATAAGATTAATAATATGATTCCCAATATTTGTGTTCGATATTCTATTATCCACACTGCCCAAAAAACCTGACCCACTTTAAATATTAAGACAAGAGCAATGGCGATTAATAATGTAATCAAACTGGTCAGCCACCGCCTCGTAATTCGGGCAATCTGTTTTATGTCATCATGTATTTTGGGGGTTCTTCGCATACGGGGCATTTTTTGCTCTCTAAATTTTCGTCATTATAATTTGACCTTTACAATCTACACACATCTTATCCAAACCAGCCGCCTAACTGTTTATATATAAGTTTAGCACAATTTCAAATGGGATTTGACGTTTTGATTCTGGCAGTTTAATGACTGCCAGAATTTTAGACAGCCCCTGCCTGAATTCAATACAACGGAATGCGCGCGCCGTTTATTTTTGCGGCTTCATCGGAGAAGAGATACAACATCGCCGCGACGATCTCTTCAGGTTTTGTGCCTTTGCCATCGCCTTTTATGTCAATGGATTTTACATGGATAATATTGGCAGTCACGCCCTTATCTTTAACTTCTTCGGCAAGAGTCTGCGTCAGCGCTTCCTGCGCGGCTTTGCCTGCCGCGTACGCGCCCATTTTCGCGGCGGGCTGAATCGTCAACGGCATGGAAACGATCATCACCCTGCCCCAGCCATTCGATATAAGACGCGGCGCAAAGGCTTGGAATAAATGGAATGTTGTCCACGCGTGCTGACTAAGCATGAAGTCTAAATCATCGGTGGATGATTCGGGAATGGTCTTTCCGCCGGTCCAGCCGCCGACGAGATGGATCAAAGCGTCAACTCGGCTAAATTTAACGGAAACAGCTTCGGCGGCGGAACGAATCGAATCTCCATTGCGGAGGTCGGCTGTCAGCGTGAGTAAACGCGTTTCGGGCAGGTTTAAGCCGCGAGCCAAAACATCCAATTTATCTTGATTATGATCGAGCAAAGCCAGCGAGTCGCCGCGTTTGGCAAATGTACGCGCGGTTAATTCGCCTAACGCTCCGGTTGCGCCGGTGATGACGATTGTTTTATTTACAGAGTTCACAGATTTGCTCCTCGCTCATGCCATGCACAATGGGACGATCGGTTTGTTCGGGCAAATGCGCCTTGCCGCTGAAATCAATCCAATGACCGGATTTGGCGGCTTTGGTTTCAAGATAGAAACGATTGTGTTCATTCGGTTCCATCACATGCGGAATGCGCCCGTTGATCTTTATATCGTGCTGTCTGAGTTGTTCCATTTTCTTCGGATTATTGGTGATGACCTGAATGGATTTCACTTTGAGCGATATCAACATGTGCGCGGCTATCGCGTAATCGCGTTCATCATCGCGGAAGCCAAGCGCAATATTTGCCTCCACAGTATCCATGCCTTGATCCTGCAAACTATACGCGCGGATTTTATTGGTAAGCCCAATGCCGCGTCCCTCCTGCCGCAAATATAAGACAATGCCGCAATCCATTTTGCCGATCATTTTCAACGCGCCTTCAAGTTGATCGCGGCAATCGCAGCGCAGTGAGCCGAGCACATCGCCTGTGAGACATTCAGAGTGCAATCGCACCGGCACATTTTCAGCGTCAATAATTTCGCCTTTGATAATAGCGACATGTTCTTTGTTATCATAATTATTCGAGAATGCCACAATATGAAAATCACCAAAGCGCGACGGTAATTCCGCGATGGCTTCAATGCGTACGCAAATTTTCGCTTCGCCATAACCTTCACATTCGTGACAGCAGTTTTCATCCAGTAATAATTTAATTTGTTCATGTGTAATGGTCGTCATAATTTTCTCCTGTAAATTTATATTTTAAGATAACCCCGCCGTCATCCCATTTTTCAACATCCATTAAATGCAGATGAAGAGCCGATTCGCGCGCGACCCCGAAGCTGTCTGCCATGGTCGGGGCGCTCGCGCCGCCGAAGATCATCGGCGCGACATAGGCTGTGAGTTCATCCACCAAACCGAGCTTGATCAATTCGAAATTCATTGTCCCGCCGCCTTCGACCATCAGGCGATTTACGCCGAGCTTTTTCAGGGTTTCCAATGCGGAGGTCAGGTCAACGCGCGGCGTCTCGTGTACAAAGACTTCGGCATGATGCGCGCGGAGCAGGTTAATCCGTTCCATTGATGTTTGGTGCGTGGTAAATATTACGATTCTCGCCTGCCCAATATTCAAGAAATTCGAATCGGGCTTGACGTCTGCTTTTGTGGCAATGCCAACTTTAATGGGATTCGCTGAAAGTCCGCGCGCGAGGCGTGATGCGCGCAAAGATTCCGATTTGACGACCAGCTTTGGGTCTTCGTCGAGAAGCGTCCGTCCGCCAATCAGAATTGCATCTGATTCGGCGCGCAGTTTATCCACGCGTTCTTTATCTTTGGGAGACGAGACCGCCGCGCCTTTGCGTTCAAAGGTGTCTATCTTGCCATCGGCGGTCATGGCGACGTTAATAAAAACAAAGGGGCGATTCATCGTGAACGCAATATTAATCCTTGAAAAATTCAATCAGCAATTTGTTGACCTCTTCAGCCTCATCATGTTGAACCCAATGTGTGGCGTCTTCAAAGAAGATCAACCTGCCGTCATCGCAATAGTCCATGCTTGGGCGCGCCATGCGATAGGTCAAAGCGACATCCTTCATGCCCCACATCATCAATGTCCGCACGCGTACGCGCAAATCCTTTGGCATGGACGGTTGATAACGAAACATCGCGCGATACCAGTTGATCATGCCGGTCATGGCGTTGGACTGCGACCAGGCTTGTTTGTATTTCTTTATATCTTTATTCGTGAATGTATGGATTTTTCCGCTGCCGCGTAACGCGCGTTCGGCGCCGCGCCAATTATTTATGCTCATCCCGCGTTCAGGCAGCCATGGAATCTGGAAAGAAAAGATATACCACGAACGGCGCAACTGCTCCATGTCGCGCCGCAAAAAAGCGGACATCACGGCAGGATGCGGCACATTCATAATGGACAAACGATGCAACCGTTTTGGATTTTTGATGGCAAGAGTCCACGCCACTATCGCGCCCCAATCATGACCGACCAGATTTACTTTTTCATAATCCAGCGCGTCGATCAAGCCGATAATATCCTTGACCAATTCGTCAACGCGATAAGATTTTATGCCTTTAGGTTTATCGGAAAGATTATAGCCGCGCTGATCCGGCGCAATTACGCGGTAACCGGCATCTACAAGCGCGGGGATTTGATTCCGCCAGCCATACCAGAATTCAGGGAATCCATGCAGTAAAACAACAGGCGGGCCTGATTTGGGTCCCGCCTGCATGACATGCAAACGAATTCCATTAGTTTCAATATAAGATTCTTCGTATTTCATGAGTGAGTCTCTGCAAAAGTCTTTTTTGCCACAGAGATCACAGAGAAAAAAGGGTTAAGAACTTTTCTCACACTATCCTGACGTTCTGTGTCAGGATAGGTCTCTGCGCGCTCTGTGGCTTAATTATTTTTTGCTTATAAGGTCAAGTCAAAGCGGTGAGATTGTATCAAAGAAAAGAAGGTTTTGCATGACAAAACTTTCAGAGGCTGTTTAAAAACTTCGCCACTAAGTCACCAAGACACAAAGCCACAAAATTTTCCCTTTGAGTCTTTGAGCCTTCGTGCCTTTGTGGTCAAAAAACAGACTTATTAAACAGTCTCTCAACCTAACAACAGAGTAAAATAGAACGACCATGACCATACAGTTCCCTGCCGCTGAATCAATTCTCAATAATGCCTTGCGCCGCGCCAACGGAAAAAGCATAAAAGGTATTCATCTTGTCATTGGCGAACTTGTAGATATGACAGATGAGTCCATTCGGGAATCATGGAATAATATTACCAAAGATATTCCGGCTAAAAACGCGACCTTGCATATCCGCCGCGCCCCTGCCGAATTGCAATGTATGGCATGTTTCCAAAAATATCATCCCGACAGCGTGGAATTTTCCTGTCCGCGGTGCGGAAGTGTCGGCGCAAAAGTTATCACCGGCGAGGAATTTTCTGTCGAAAAAGTTGATGCGGAATAATAGACCTCTTGCATAAGTAAATTGTTGTAACCCACAAAGTCACCAAGACACTAAGCCACTAAGTTTTTCCCTTTGAGTCTTCGAGACTTTGTGCCTTTGTGGCAAAAAAACGGACTTCTGCAAGAGATCAAATCAATACGATCCCGAAAAATACATTTGAATCAAATCAGATAGATCGGCGCTGGTATGCTGGCGCGCCACCGCGAAGAAATCGTTCGTTGTTGCGCGCAAACGGCTGTAGCGTGACGCGTAATCTTTTATGAAGCGGAAGAAATCATCGTCGCCCATGCGCGTACGCAGGTCTTCAATAAAATGCGCGCCGTTCAAATACACGGCATTGGTATATGGTCTGAACGCCGCGCCGTTATATATGTTCGTATCCACGTAACCGCTGGGACCGAAATAATCCACGCGGAACTGCCACCACCACGCAAGATTTTTTGGATAATTAAATTCATAAAAGATTCGTTCGCTATAAACCGACATGGCTTCATCCAGCCAGGGTTCCATAGCCTGATCGTTTCCCACCAACCCAAACCACCATTGATGCGCGATCTCATGCACTCCGATCGTGATCAAATTACTTTTTGCCGACCCGCCATATTGACCAAAAAAAGCGCTGGACAAAAATACCAACCCATCATATTCCTGCCCATCGTGCATATCGTTTTCGACCACGCTCAAACTGGTGTAAGGATAAGGCGCAAACTTTTCCTGGAAGAGACCGATGGACGATACCGCCGCATTTAACATTCCTTCCGCCGCGCCTTCGTATCCCGCAAAATAATATACTCGGACCACATTAGCGCCGACGGCTGATTCCGTAAAAAGGAATTCATCGCTGGCTGACAGCGCGAACGTGCGCGCGCCGTAAATACGGTATCGAGTCCAATCGCCGTTTGGTTCAGACGGCGCGCTCGCGGCGACAACTACTCCATCGCCAATTGTCTTGAGATTAACTTCAATGTCAGATGAATCATAAACAAGATGTTCGCCAAATCCAATCGGTTCATGCAGAATCCAGCCGCCGGAATATGGAACGATCATCGGATACCACTCCACCAGATTGATCATGTTACTGTCGTAGCCGAAGATGGTTTCCGATCTTTTGGCTGGGATGGTGAGACTGTAGTTAACGACAAAAGTCGTCGCCGCGCCTGATTGTAGAGATTGGGGAAGATTCAACGTCAGCCGTTGACCGTTGACGTTGTAACTGGTCAACGCGACATTATCCTGCATGACCGTGTTTAGGGAGAAAACGCTGTTCCAAAGATTCGGCTGAACAGATAAGACAACATCTGCAAGCGCCTGTCCGGTCATGTTGTAATAGCGGATGGTTTCTTCCACGGCAAGCGTGCGCGCGTTGAAGTCAAGCGTGGCATACATGATGTAATTTGTCCGCGAGGATGTTGGAGGCGGAACGCTGGTTGCAGGGATTGAAGTAGCCGGTATGGAAGTTATCGGCGCTGGCGTAAACGTAGATGTTGGAGATGGCGTCAATGTAAGAGTTTCAGTCGGCACAAGCGTGACTGTGCTTGTTGAAAGCGGAATCTGTGTGGCGGACTCGGGTTGAAAAGGCGTGAGAGTTGGCGACGCGTTGGGATCTTTTGTCACCAGGTTGAGGGGCGGAGGCAGAGGCGAAGCCGTCGTCGCCGAAAAACATGCGGTTATAAAAGTCAAAATCAATAAGCAAAATATAAAACGTAATTTGCTACTGTATGATGTCATTGCGAGCCGCCGATCTTGTTCTTTGGCGGCGCGGCAATCTCGCATTTATATTTCGTAAAACAGGGGATTGCTTCGGCAAAGACCGCCTCGCAATGACATATATTAATAAGCATTTTGAAAATATTTACGGACGAGATCCGAAATATCAATAGTGGTATGGGTTTTCAAGATACGGAAGAAATCATTGGCTGTGACGATTTTGCCGTTGCCTTGTGCGTAATAATCTTGAAGGAATGCAAAGAAGGTTTCGTCACCGATGCGCCCGCGCAAATCTTCAAGAAAGTGCGCGCCGCGGAAATAAACCGCGTTGGTGTATGGACGAAATCCCTGACCGTCATAAATGGGAATGTCTACAAAACCTCCCGGATTGTAGAAGTCAATGCGATATGACCACCACCACGCAATCATATCCGGATGATAGGTTTCATAATAAATGCGTTCAGAATAAGTGGAAAGCGATTCGTCCAGCCAGGGTTGAAGAGCTTGATCGTTGGCAACCTGCTCGAACCACCATTGATGCGAGGTTTCATGCACGGCTACAAAGGTCAGATAATTTTTGGGAGTATAGTCATAAAGATTATAAAAATCTTTACTCAAATAAAAGAACGCGGAAAATTCCATGCCGTCGTTGAAGTCGCCCATCACAATCGAAAGCGTCTTATGTGGATACGGTCCGAAGCGCTGACTAAATATTTGCACCGCGTCGGCGCTGGCTTGTAACGCGGCTTGTCCGGCGCCTTCGTTGAACGAGAAATAATAGCTGGTGACAATTACATCGCCAACTTGCATGGCAGATACTTGAAATACGCGGCTGGCTGAAAGCGCAAAGGTTCGTCCGGCTGTAAGCGTGTAGCGCGTGAATCCGTCTTGCGGTTCGGGCAATCCGCTGGAAGCCACAATCGGCGCGGAGGCTGGATCGGCAAAACGGAGGTTTACTTCATAATCCGCAGGGTCATAAACAAGATGTTCGCCGTAATACCACGGTTCATGTAAAACAAAATCGCCGTTAATGAACGGCACGACAAACGGATACCAGTTCGTGAGATTCAACTGACGATTTGTATATCCATAAATACGCGGACGCGAAACGCTGGGATCTTCCTGTTCGGCAAATGGAAGTACAAGTGTGTATTGCATGGAAAGCGTGGTGACTGTTTCAGGCAAAAGCGGCGCGGGAAGCGTGACTTCAAGCCGTTGACCATCCAGCGTATAAGTCGCGGACGCGCCGTCAACCGAAAAACTTGTCAGCGCGAAACTGCCCGACCAAAGATTCGGCACAGCCGCGAGTATTAGCTTCTCCAAATTTTGACCGGTATGATTCGGATAGATAATGACTTCATCCACGGTGACGGTGTGCAGATCATAATCAATCATTGTATTCAGCGTATATGCCGCGCGCGCCGGCGCAGGAATCGGCGTTGGCGATGGAATGGGCGTCACGGTCACGGTGGGAATTGGCGTGAAGGTTGGCGGAATCGGTGATGGAGTCATCGTTGGCGTGGGCGGCGCGAAAACGGCGCTGCATGATGTAAGCATCGCCAGAATTATGCAAATTGTAAAACGGAAAATTGTGGGGAAAAGTTGTTGACGCATGGGAGCTATTTTACCCTCAGAAAGCGTTTTGAAAATAATGGCAATTATCCTAACCCAGATAAGCCAAAAGAGTTTTACCGCGATGCCCGCGAAGATCGCGAAGAAAAATTCTAGTGATTCTTTCTAAAGCGTTTCCACAAAAATGCAAACATGAAAATCGCGGTAGCTGTCAACACAATCGCCGCGCCCGACGCGATGCTTAAATAATAGGAAAGATATAATCCCACAACGCCTGAGAACGAGGCAAAGATTGCCGCGAGCGCCATCATCTGCAGCAGGCGATGAGTGAGTAAATATGCAGTCGCCGCGGGCGTGACCAGCATGGCAACCATCAACGACACGCCGACAGTTTGAAGCGAGACCGCGACAGTGACTGCGATTAGAGTCAACAATAAATTATTAAGCGCTCCAACCGGCAAACGCAATGTGATCGCCAGAATAGGGTCAAAGGAAAGCGCCATAAATTCTTTATAGAACGCGGCAATGGCAATCAATACAATCCCACCAAAAATAATAATCAACCATAAACTTTGCGGAGAAACGCCCAGCACATCTCCAAATAAAAAGTGACTTAGATCCGCTGGATAATCGCGGACGGTGGAAATCAAGGCGATGCCGAGCGCGAACATTCCGGCGAAGATAATGCCGATTGCCGTATCTTCCTTAATTTCGGCTTGCTTGCTGATTGCCCCGATGCCTAGCGCGGCAACGACAGCGGTTCCCAGCGCCCACCAAAAAAGAGTCTCGCGCACACCGCCGCTGACAAGGTAACCCAACGCGATGCCGGGTAATATCGTATGCGCCAGCGCGTCGCCGAAAAACGCCATGCCGCGCAAAACAATGTACGTACCGACAACCGCGCACACGATCCCAACCAGCACAGCCGCGATCATGCCGCGTACCATAAACGAATATTGGAGAGGTTCAAGAAGAAAAGACATTTGATTTACGATTTTGGATTTACGATTTACGATTGTTTGTAGATTGATGACCGCGTAACGTTTTAATGGAAGCAACAGTCATGGCAATGATTTCGTCAGTTTCCTTGTATATGTCCGTGATTTGAGCTTGAAGGACAATGCCTGCTTCCACCAAAATTTCGAGCCAGTATTGGGTTTCATCACTTTCTTCTTCGACAATTTTCAACTTGTTGATCATATCTAGCGTTGATTTAGCGCGGCACGCGGCGCGATAATTTGCTCCAATGGATGTGCCTGAACGAATAAGTTGTTTTCCAATCACGTCTGACGCAAGGGAACGCGGTAACTTGTCAATTTCCTTAATAATCGCGACAGCCAGTTTCTTTGTTCTTGTTTTGAAAGTCTTTTCATCCATGTTGCATCCTTTTCAATCATCAATCGTAAATCGTCATTCGTAAATCGTTAATCGTGTTCATCACAACATGAATCATCAATAGCCAAAAGCGCTTCCTGTCCTTCTATGGGATGAAAGCGCGCGCCATAAGCTTCCAATAATTTGTCAGTGTGGAGTATTTCCTGCGGCTGACCGAAACCGATTAGGCGATGATTGAGCAGCATGATCCGGTCAAAGTGACGCGCGGCTTGTTCAAGGTCATGCGTCGCGACCATCACAGTGACATGCTGGCGCTTAAGTGTATCCAACAGAGCAAGCAAACCTTCCTGCGAAGGCGTATCGAGTCCGTTAAGCGGTTCATCCATCAACATCAATTCCGCTTCCTGCGCCAAAGCGCGGGCGATGAACATGCGTTGTTGTTGTCCGCCAGAAAGCTGACCGATCTGCCGGTTCGATAAATCCACCAATTCAACAGTCTCAAGCGCGTGACTCACAAAATCCCAATCGCGTTTCTTTGGCCAGTTGAACGGACCGAGTATCGCGGAGCGTCCCATCATCACCACATCCGCAACGCTGACCGGAAAATTCCAATCCACTTGACTGCGTTGTGGAATATAGGCAATGCAGCTATGGACTAACGGACGCGCGCCGGAGATGGTCACCTCGCCCGCGCTGGGTTGTATAACGCCTGCTACAACTTTGAACAATGTGCTTTTACCCGCGCCGTTTGGTCCGACAACGGCAACGCGCTCGCCAGCGTGCAAATGGAAAGTAATCTCTTCAAGCGCAATCCGTCCGTCATAGCGAACGGATACGTCGCGCACATCGAGAATGGGTTTATCTTTTTGATGATTTATGTGAGGGTACATATTATTTCAGCGCATCCACAATGCTTGTCACATTATGCTTCATCATGTCAATATAAGTCGCGGCAGGAGCGCCATCGGTGAGCGATTCCAAATACAAGTCGCTGACAACCTTCGCGCTCGTTTCGTTTGCGATCTGCGCGGCAAGTGTATCATTTTCCACTTTGCCGAGAAAGATCGCCGGCGCGCCGCTTGATTTGATCAGATCAATCAGCCCCGCCATTTGTTGCGCGGAAGGCGCGGCGTCCGTGCTAAAGCTTGGGACTACCGCGCCGATCACCGTAAAACCATACCTGTCTGCAAAATATCCCAGCGCTTCATGGTTGGTCACAAGCAAACGGCGTTTAGCCGGGATTTGATTCACTTGCTCAACGATCCACGCGTCCAGAGTTTTTAGTTGGATAATATACGCATCTGCATTTGCTTTATAAATCGCGGCGCCATTCGGGTCTGCCTTGACAAGCGCGTCGCGGATATTTTCAACATAGACGATGACAAGATTTGGATCAAGCCACATGTGCGGATCAATGCCTTGCTCCAGTCCCGCATCTTTTCTTGGACTAAGTCCTGCTGTTGCCTCGACGACATTTCTCTGTCCACCGGCATTTTGCAACAACGTAATCATAAACTGTTCATATCCCAAACCATTAACAATTAACACCGTGCTTTTTGAAATCTTCGCGACATCTGACGGAGTCGGCTGATAACCATGCGGATCGGCGCCGACAGGCAAAAGCGAATCAACTTGTACGCGCGCGCCTGCGACATTACGCGCCATGTCCGCCAAAAAGGTAGTGGAGGTCAATACAACGGGACCAGCTTTCGGGTCTGGCGTTGAAGCGAGAGACGCGCAAGCTGACGTTAATAAAATGATAAATATCAAAGTAATGATCGAGCGGCGCATAATGCTTGCTTCTCCTAAAATTATTTCATCAGCCGCGCGGCGCGCCTGCCGATCTCCACCGCAAAATTTGTGCCGCGGTCCCACGGATAAACCTGACTCATCGAAGCAAAATATAATCCTTCAATCGGCGTTTCGATGGCGGGAATATTTTTTGAATGATTCACCAGCGGCACAGGCTGTGCATAATCCGTTTTGAAAACCCAAACTTTTTTCACCCAGTCTTTTTCAAAAGCCGGATTAAATTTTTTGAATGCAGGTATGAAACGTTCAAGCAATTGTTCGTCGCTCATTGAAAAATATTCGTGGCCCAATTCCAAATAATCGCCGGCATACACAATGTAATCACCGCCAAAATTTTCGCGCGGCACAAAGTTTGTGTGTTCGACCAACGCCAGCATCGGATAGCCTTCGTCTTTCGGCAAATTGAACCAATAATAACCTTGCTCAGAAAGTTGGCGTTTGAGCGACATGATCATCACCACCGCGCCCATGGATTTCAATTCAAGCAAACCCTTCAAATAATTTTCTGGAAGTTCGGGACATAATTTTGCCATCAGGTGTGGAGACGCGGTGACCAATATTTTATCGAAGGATTCTTTTTCCTTCGCTTCAACTACCAGACCTTTATCCTGCTCCCGTTTAATGGACTTTATATTTGTTCCCAGCCGAATCTCCACTCCCGACTCTCGAAGTTTTTCCGCGAACATATCCGCAAATTTTTGGAAGCCGCCTTCAAATGTGCCAAGCCGCGTAGTGCGCGCTTTGATGCGCGCCCACATCCACGCCATGTTGACGTCTTTATAATACGGTCCAAACTTGCCGATCAATAACGGCTTCCACATTTGTTCATAGACTTGTTTGCCCGCGTATTTCAACATCCATTCATCGGCTGTGACTTTTTCCAGCGCGCGCCAGTTGTTGGTGATGCGGAGGAATAATCCGACAAAGCCAAAGCGAATTTTGTTCAGACCAAATCCAAGTCCGGGAAAGCGAAGCGCATATAGAATCGAGTCGAAGGGATACCATTTATTTTTATACAACATCACAGTATATGGACGCGGGAATCTTACCTTGTCCTCCAGCCCCAACTCGCGGATCAAGCCGAGCATTTCCGAATCGGTTTGAAACCAGTGATGATAGAATTTTTCGACAGACCAATCCCAATGCGGTTCCTTGAAACCAGAAGCCAATCCGCCGACAAAATTGGCAGATTCAAAAATGGTAACTTCATGCCCCGCTTTTTTCAAATCATACGCGGCAGACATGCCGCTGTATCCTGCTCCGATAATTGCGATCCTCATTTTCCGCTCCAAAAATGGATTAGGTGTTTTTCGTGCGCCGCTCGATCTTTTCAGTAAGATTTTTAAGCTCGCCCCATTTCTGCCGCAAAGCATAGATGATCGCCAGCGTTTGCATCCAAAGCAGGTCGCAGTCTGGAGAATCAATCAGTTGTTCAAACACTTCAATGGCTTGATCGTCCGTGCGTTTTGATTTGACATATTCATCAGCCAGTTGTTTCAGTTGGGCTTTGCTCTTTACATACGATTGATCTGCCTGCGCTTTACCAATTTTCTCCAGCCGATTACGGACTCGTTCAACTGCCATCGCCAGTTCATCCACAGTAAATGGCTTGATCAGATATTCCTCTATCCCCAGGGACTTGGCGTCATGGATGGTTTCTGAATCCCGTTCGCCGGATATGATGATAAAGCCGATGTCAGGCGTGATCTTCTGGATCTGCTCTGCCGCGGTCAAACCATCCATGATCGGCATATTGATATCCATCACCACAATATCCGGATAATATTGCGCGGTCATTTCAAGAGCCTGCCTGCCATTGGATGCAATTGCGACCACTTCCAGATTGTCCAATGTGGAAATCATTAAATTAATATTGCGGCGGGTTTCTTCAATATCGTCAGCGATGAGAACCCTTAATTTTTTATTTGGAGACATTTCGTTAAATCCTTTTGTATTTGCAATGACAACTTACAATTTAAGTATAACCCATGCAAGCATTATAAACAGGACTTTTACTTGGAGCGCTAAATCTCCTGATTTTGCTCCAAAGTCTGGAGACTTCGGACTCCGTCATGCGAAAGTCCTGATAAATAACAATCTACTCCTGAGTTTCTGAACGCAGATTGTCGCTCCACTTCATTCCTTCACGCGCCATGAAATACGCGCCGAGCAATGTAATCGGCAGCCACAACGCAACATGCAAGGTGAGCGTGTATCCCGCCGCGGTGGCTTGGTCCACGCCATAGGCTGTCAGCACCGCTATGCCGGGAGCGTCAAATGTGCCGATATATCCGGGCGCGGACGGAATGGTGGTTGCCAGATTGACGATTCCATTCATCAACATCAGCGCGAAGAACGACACGCTGAAGTTGAAGGCGTGCATCACAAACCAGTATTTCGCCGTTTCAAACAGCCAGATTATCACAGACGTAAAGAAGACCATCAACACATTCCAGGGCGAGCGTAACGAAGCCAGCCCGTCGAGAAATTTATTCATGATGCCGATGATCTTTGCATGGTAACGTTTGGGGATGAAACGCTCGATCATCCACAACCCGACTTTTGCTGTGACTTGCGGAAACATTGCCGCCAGCAGAAAGATGACCAGCGCGCCGATAAATACTCCCGTGCCGATAACTGCCACCTGCTGAATGTTGCCAACAAAGCCCGAACTGCTTGTCAGCCTGGCGAGTTCTGGCAGGTTAACAAAAACAAATGCCAGCATCACCACACCGTCAAAGATACGCTCCACGATGATGGTCGCCAGCGATGCAGAGACTGGCACGCCTTCTTTCCGTTTGAGGATGATGGCGCGCAACACTTCGCCCGCGCGCGCGGGATAGATGTTATTTCCCATATAACCAATGGTAGTAATTGGGAACATTTTCTGCGTGGAAATTTCCTTGATCGGCTTGAGCAGATAATGCCAGCGCCAAGCCCGCACCCAGACGCCGATAAAATATACGCCAATGCCGGGAATCAGCCACCAGTAGTTTGCCTTTCGCACCACGCCCCAGAATTCATTTAATCGCAAGCCGCGCAAAGCCAGCCAGATGAAGAGTATGCTAATCAGCGCGCCTAACCAAAGTTGCCATTTTTTCATAGGCTGTCATTTTATCACGAGCATACAGGCTGGGAATTGGTAGATTGGTAAGTGGGAAGTTGGTAAATTGGTAGGTTGGGAATTGGAGCCAACTCGTTAAATCTTTGAGATATTTTTGAAGACAAGGACTTTCTTTTCGAGGGCGTCTAAATATTTTCTGTTTGTATATTTTCGTTCGGTCATGTTTTTTCCTTTGTAAATTTAATTCACCATAGATAAACACTGATAAACGTGAATTATTTTGCTAACCCAGATTGCAAACGAACTTGCTGAATAGAATGGTACCAATCAATCGCTTTCATCTTTCGCATTCGTCGGAAAAGACATGCGCAAGGTTGTTCGCGCCAAAGAAAAGTAATTTGGAGTGCTTGCGCGGTACTGTCAATTGCGTCGATATGTGGAACACGATCATCGTCATAAGTAACTGTGCAAACTCCTTGAATGCTTTTCAAAGATATTGCATCCAATGGGATTGGGTTTTCATAAGCATAAATATTTAGAGAATCGCTGACAAGAGCTAATACTATTGGTTGTTCTCGTTGTAAAAGCGGATGACCAGCGACATGAATAGCGCTACCAATTTGCAATGCACCAACAATTTCCTTGGCACGTTTTTGAGTTTCGTCAATGTTGTTTATTGTATTTTTGCGATGCCGCTTTTGATAAAAAGATAAGGCATATGTCACAATCATTAATCCTAACCACGCCAGTCCTAAATATTTAGAGATTAGTATAAGAATAATTACAGGGATAGCCGCAAAGAAGAATAGCAAAAACGCATTGAAAATTTTTATAAAAGGCATGAATGAATTAGGCATTTTTACCGATTGCAATTCAGGCTCGTCTTTCCAAAACGGTTGATTAGGTGTGTTCATAGTTGTTCTCCCTTTCTATTTGATCTTTCTCTACAGTTTAATCCTTTTGCTAGCTTCCACCGCGGGGATTCGGCTGGGTTGTGCCACGTACCATCATATCGCAATCGTCTCAGAATCTTCCAGCACAGACCTTGCCCACCCGGTCACATCTTCGCAATAAACATCCGCATTCTCCGCACGGACATCCAGAATCGTCTTCGTCCACGTGGATTTGCTGATGATAGGCAATCCATCTCTTGACGTGATTTTGAACTTTCTCTTACTGCTGTCCACCAAGTCCTTATTTTGCTTTCTGATAAAAGCAGGTGGTTTATTTTCAATGAGAAACTCTCTCACTAACTCGCGCATGTGAAGCCAGCCTTCGCGGGTCAATTTACTGGAGTGCTGGAGCATGTATGTTGCAACGGTCAAGTGGTGGACAGCGCCATAGCCCGTGTCCGTAAACTCCAACACAAGGAATTCATCGAAGCGCGTTTGGCGCATAGTTTCAAGTGCGCCACATTCGGGACAGTTCATTTCTCACCTTTGTGAATAGACGAAGACCCTTCACCCCACATTAGAGAGAGTCAACAATCTGTAATCGGGGACTTTGGTTCATGTGTGTTTGGCTTGTTCGTTCTTCAACGAAATGATTTTGATAAATATTATCCAAGTATAGCATGGAGAAAAAGGCAAATCAGAACATACCTTTCGGAGTACAATACACAAAACTAAATTAGGAGATTTTTTATGACCATCGTCCTTGACGGTTCATCTCTCACGATTGAAAAACTTGTTGCGATTGCACGTTTCAATGAGGAAGTTGAATTAGCGCCAGAAGCCTTGAAGCGCATCAAAATCTGCCGCGCCATGCTGGAAGATAAACTTGCCAAGAAAGAAATCATGTATGGCACGAACACCGGCATCGGCGAATTTTCCGAGACAATGCTCAACGATGAACAGGTAAAGGAATTTCAAAAATATCTTGTTTACAATCACGCGGCGGGAATCGGCGATCCCGCGCCGATTGAGCATGTCCGCGCGGCGCTGGCGGGACGAATCAATGTCCACGCGCACGGGAATTCCGGCTGCCGACCTGAAATCACATTGACCTACGTTGAGATGTTAAACAAAGGCGTGACGCCGGTGGTTTGTCAAAAAGGTTCGGTCGGCGCGAGCGGAGATTTAGCGCCGATGGCGCAAGCCGCGCTTCTGCTCATGGGCGAAGGCGAGGCTTACTTAAACGGCGAACAGTTATCGGGCGCGGAAGCGATGCGGCGGGCTGGAATCCAAATCCCCGGCTTGCAGGCGCGGGACGGTCTCGCCGCGATCAACGGATCAAATCTGTTAACCGCGATGTCCGCGCTTCACATCTACGACATGGAAAGATTTATCAAGCAGGCAGAGATCGCGGCGGCGATGTCCATCGAGGCGCTGCTTGGAAACATGAAACCGTATAGCGCCAAACTGCATGAGCTGCGCGGATTCAAAGGCGCGATTACGTCCGCGCAGAATATTATGAAAATTGTTGAAGGTTCGGATTTGACAACGGGTAAGATGAAAACAAAAGTGCAGGACGCGTACTCGATGCGTTCATCGCCGCAAGTGATTGGCGCGGCGCGGGATGCAATCGCATACGCGCGTTCGCAAGTTGAGATTGAATTAAACGGCGTGGGCGATAATCCAATCTTTGTGCCTGAGACAAATCTCACTTTGACCGGCGCGAACTTTCAAGGTTCGCCTGTTTCATTGCCGATGGACATGGCGGGGATTGCGATTACGATGGTGTGCGTATTGTCTGAACGCAGATTAAATCGTTTAACAAATCCCGCGCTTTCACAAGGCTTGCCCGATTTTCTCGCGCACCAACCGGGTTTTTATTCCGGCATGATGCTTTCGCAATATACAGCCGATCATCTGATCGTGGAACAAAAAATATTATCCACGCCCGCGTCGATTCAATCCATTCCTGCTGCGGCAGATCAAGAGGATTTCGTTTCGATGGGCATGAACACCGCGCTGAAAAATGGTCAAATTTTAGATAACGCTTTCGGCATTCTCGGCATTGAATTCATGGCGGCGGCGCAAGCGCTGGACTTCCGCAAGTTCATGCCGGGCAAAGGCTCGCTCAAAGCGCGCGATGTGATCCGCAAACACGTGGATCATCTTGAAGTGGATCGTCCGCTTTATAGCGACCATAATAAGATGAAGGCGCTGGTGAAGTCTGGCGAGATTTTAGAGGAAGTGGAAAAAGCGATTGGAAGTTTAGGATAGGGATGAAAAAAGACCGACGCAAAGTCGGTCTTTTTTGTTTATGGTTTGCTGTGCCACTGGCGCGGCATGGGTAATCTTCGAAAACAAAAAATGCTTGCACTCATCCGATGTATGCTTTGTTGGCTAGCATGTCTATTGCTCACGAACCCATTGATAACGAGCGTGGATATATTCTATCCAAGACTTAATTTCGGGTAATTGCGCTCCTGATAAATTACCAAAAAAATTTTCAATGCTGACGCTGATAAACTTGCCTTCATTTTTTACCAGTTTTTTCCAAATACTTGTAGCAGATTCGCCAAGTTTTTCTAACTCTGGTGATGTGACTTTACGAAAATCGTTATTATGCGCTGGCGCAATATGCAAAACGCTGACAATATCTGCACCCATTTCATGTGCCTTTTCCATTTCATTGGCTAAAAACTGCTGACGCATAAATTGATAAAAAGGCTCATAGAAAAGAGAATCGAAACTTGGCAAAATATCTTTATTGATTGGGCAATCAGCCTTGTCGAAAAGATGTCTATAAATTTTTGTCCGGTCTCTACCGCTATCGGCATATTTTATAAAATTACCATTGTAAGATTCGGTGTATTTCCATTCAATTAAAACCACTTGCCGCCTTTTATCTTTACGTTCAAACATCACAATTGAATCGGCGCTTGTGCAAAGTGCGCCCCGTGAACGTTGACCATTTAGGGGAACTCTTTCACCAAGATAATTTTCTTGACCTATCCACTCGAAAGAAACATAATGCCCGTTTTCGACTGGGAGCATTTTTTCGATTTCTGGATAAGCAAGGTGGAAAACTTGCGCTAATTCATCCGGTCTATCGGCAAATGGAAAAAGGAAATTTACACAACAAACTTGCGAACTACAAAGGTGATTACTTGGTTTTCCATTTTGACCATTGTGCCATTTGATACTGTGTTTAGCAAAATGTGAAAGCGCCGATTCTCGAATTTCTGGAACAAGATTTTGTTCTGCGGATTCAATAGGCAAACAAAAAGAACGAGGCTTGCCATTATAAAGTCCTTCTGAACGTGCTGTATCAGATAAATATGGCGAACTGATTCTGAATTGAGTCTGTATTGTTTTTTCGTTTTCAAGAAATTTACCCATTATTTTCTCTCTTTTCTATGCTTAGATGAAACCAACTAACCAAGATTTATACAGCGACAACCATAAACATATTATATGGCGGTTTCAATCCACCTTGCCGCGCCTTCTCCTGCTTTTCTTCCGCTTGCCATACATGCTGTGATTAAATATCCGCCGGTCGGCGCTTCCCAATCGAGCATCTCGCCGGCGCAAAAAATTCCGGGCAAATTCTTTAACATCAAATTTTCATCCAGCGAATCAAACGTCACACCGCCCGCGCTGCTGATGGCTTCATCCAGCGGACGCGGCGCGATCAACGGAATCGGCAATCGTTTGATAAACGAAGCAAGTACCTCTACATTTGTAAAATCTTCTTTCGGTATAAATTCGTGCAACAACCCAACCTTCACGCCTTTCATGCCAACCGTTTTTTCAAGATGACTCGCCATCGAGCGCGAGCCGCGCGGCTTCGATAATTTTTCGACCAGCCATTCCAACGACCGGTCAGGCGCCATGTCCAGCAAAATCACCGCTTTGCCTTTTGCATAAATTTCATCGCGTATCAACGCCGAAGCCGCGTAAATCGAACTTCCCTGCACGCCGTTTTTCGTCACAATAAATTCACCTTGCTGATGAAATGACTCGAACGATAAAATCACCGACTTGATCGGATGACCGTCAAACTTTTCCTTGAATACTGGACTCCATGCCGCGTCGAATCCGCAATTGGATGGCTTCAACGCTTCCACCTTAACTCCAACCTGATTCAGCCAATTAATCCATGCGCCATCCGAACCGAGCCGCGCCCAACTCCCACCGCCGAGAGCCAGTATCGCCGCGTCCGCTTTTATATTTTTGATTCCATCTGACGTTTCAAACTTGAGTAATTTATCTTCATTCCATCCAACCCATTTATGCCGCAAATGAAAATCGACTCCCGCCTCATTTAATCTCTTCAACCACGCCCTCAACAGCGGACTGGTCTTCATCTCGATTGGAAAAACCCTGCCGGAAGTCCCGACAAAAGTTTCGATGCCGAGTCCGCGCGCCCATGCGCGCAAGTCATCCGGCGAAAAATCCAATAACCATTTTTCTATTTCTTTTTTTTGGTTTCCATATCGTTCAACAAATTTCTCAAACGGTTCCGAGTGCGTGAGATTTAATCCGCCTTTGCCAGCTACTAAAAACTTGCGTCCAACCGACTGCATGGAATCATATACATCCACTTTCACGCCGCGTTGAATTAAAACTTCCGCGGCCATTAATCCCGCCGGTCCGCCGCCGATAATTGCAACTGAATGATTCATAAGACAATTGCAGTCTGCCTGTTTATTTTACACACGAACGAAGTTGAGTATCCACCTGCGCAACATGTTTTACAAGCCACTTTTCCAATTCCATGTGAGTATTGCTTACCAGTTCATGGGTCATGGTCCCTGTTTGCCACTCTGTGTAGAACTTACCAAACGTTCTCACAAATTCGGCATGAGCCTGTTTATTTTCAGCGGCAACCGGACATTTGTATTCATTCATACATTTCTCCTCCTGTCCAAAATGCCAGGTCGCATAGAATTGGAGAAAATCCAGAAGCTCGCCTGCAGCTTCCCCGGATGTGATTCCAGAAGAGATTGCATCAGAAAATTCGTTGAACTTCTGGAAAAGCATTTTATGCTGCGCGTCAATGATCGGCACTCCTGTACTCATTGAATCATCCCAGATAATCATATTCTCTCCTTACAAACATAGATTTTAGAAATGACCAATTTCAATATCATAACTCACCTTACACACTTACGCTTCGACTCGGTGAGCGAAAGGCGAACCGTCAGCGCGGAGGTTCTTCGTCCTGAGCGTAGTCGAAGGACGGATTTAAGCGAAAGTCCTGATTTTACAAATGACCAATTTCAATGCCATAATTTCAATTTCCTACTTTCGGCAAATCCAACAACAACACTTCTGCCAGTAAACGCCCGTTGACGTTGCGATCCATTTGCTCGAGGGCGCGTTCCAAAGCGGATGCCACGCGGCGCGCCTTTGAGAGATCAAGCCGATCAGCCAGGAATTCAATTTCCATGTTGCGGTCCATGTTGATAATTGGCGTCTCAGCTTGCGCGGCGCGCAGCATTACATCGCGCCAGTATGAGAGCCAGATCATAATGGTCTGACGCATCGCGTCTTTATCCTTGGCGAGTTTTTCGGCATAGGCAAATTTCGTTACACGCGTAGATGGTAGAAGAGTCTGCAAATCGTTTAGACGCTGCTCGCGTGTGTCTAATAGGTTTTCATCCTCCAGCAGGCGCAAGGCGTAGCCGGGACGTCCGCTGGAAATATGCGCGATCAGGCGCGCCTGTTCTACATCTGTGCCGCGTTCGCGCAACCAGGCTTCCACGCTGCTCACAGGCAATGGACGCAGTCGCATCACTTCACAACGCGAAACAATGGTTGGTAATAATTGTTCCGGACTATCGGCAGTCAATAATAATATAACATGCGCCGGAGCTTCTTCCAATGTTTTTAACAGCGCGTTGGCGGCGTTATCGTTTGCTTCCTGGAATCTTAAAAAAATCGCCACGCGATATTTGGATTGATACGGCTTCAAGGTCAACGTGCGGCGCACTTCGCGGACTTGATCCACTTTCAGCGTGCCGCCTTCATTCTCGGCTTGGATGATCGTCAGGTCTGGATGTTGCGTTGACTCGATCTGTTTACAATCGCGGCAGGTCAGGCAAGGCTCACCCGGCGCGAGCGGACTCGCACAGTTCAAGGCTTGAGCGAAACGTAAAGCCAGAGTACGACGACCCAGCCCGGGAGGTCCGCAAAAAAGATATGCATGGCGCGCGGCATCATGCGCCACATGCTGTCTCAGCATATCCACAGCCCATTCATGTCCAAGTAAATTCCAATTATTAATCATTGGCAATCAATCGTAAATCCAAAATCGTAAATCGGTAATCGTCATTCGCCTGCGCGTAATCGCAAATATGAATCATAACGTTGTGGATGAATTTTATTTTCCTTCAATGCCGCCAGCACCGCGCAGCCCGGCTCATGCCGATGACTGCAATCGCTGAACTGACAGAGCGGCACAAGGTCACGCAGTTCGGGAAAATATGCGTCAATCTCTTCAGGCTCGGTGTCCCACAATGCCAGCGATTTCCAACCGGGCGTATCCGCCAAATAGCCGCCGCCTTCAAGCGCGAACAATTGGCGCGTCACTGTAGTATGCCTGCCTTTTTTTATAACGCTGTTAATTTCATTGACCGCCAAACCAAGCCCGGGCTGCATCACATTTAATAAACTTGATTTACCCACGCCGCTCGGTCCAGCCAGCGCGCTAATTTTTCCCGTGAGTTGCTTTTTAAGTTCATCAACGCCCGTGTTCGTTTTTGTCGAAGTATAAATCAGGCGATAACCAAGCGACTCATACAATCCAAAAATTTCCTTTGCATTTTTCACAAGATCAATTTTGTTCGCAACGATGACCGCCGGTATTTTTTGTTTTTCCGCGATGATCAGGAAACGATCCAGCATTTTTAGTTTTGGATTTGGATCCGCGCAGGCGAAGACGAAAACGGCTTGATCGGCATTCGCCAGCAGGACTTGTTGATAAACGCCTTGAGGTCTCGGATCCAACCGCACCAAAGCCTGCTTCCGTTGTTCGACCTCTTCGATTGCCCCGCTTCCATCCGTTAAAACTGTAATGCTGACACGATCTCCCAACGCGGCAATGTCGCCCATAGCCCTGCCGCGTTTCAGTTTTCCGCGCAATTGACAAACGATAAGACCTTGTCCGGTTTCAACTGTAAAGAAACCAGACTGTGCTTTGGTAATTAAACCGGTGAGAATTATTTCGTTGGTCAAATAAATCCTTTTCAATATATCATTGCGAGGCGGAGTCTTTCCGCCGACCGCGAAGCGTGCCTTTGGCAAGCAATCTCCGTCATTATGCGGGAGATTGCTTCGCGAAGTACGCTCGCAATGACGCGATATTTTACGGTTTCGGCGTTCGGGTTGGGATTCCGCCGAACGGAGTGGGTGTGAAGTTTGGTCCGCCGATCGGTCCGAACCACGGACGACTCTGCGGCGTGCCAAGATAATAAGTTTCAACGAGCCATCTGAATACCGGCGCGGCATAATCCGAACCTTGTCCCTGATTTTCAAGGATGATCGCGATGGCAATATCGGGCATATTGCTGTTCACTTGATTCATGGTGTATCCCGCGAACCAGGCATGGGGTAGTCCGTTACCCGATTCCGCCGTGCCAGTTTTCCCTGCGACAGGAATCGTTAATCCGCGCAAGCGGAAATTGGCTGTACCGCGCGGATTGTCAACCACGCTTTTCATGGCATCCTGCAATAATTTTAAGTTGTCGGCGCGCATCAGCAATGTGCCGCGCGCTTCAGGCTTGAAGACAGTAATAGGATTCCCATCCACATCCGTTATTTTTTCAATGATCTGCGGACGATACAATGTGCCGCCATTTCCTATCGCGGCAGTAAACGCCGCGACTTGCAGCGGCGTTACCTGCACATCGCCTTGACCGATTGCTTGATTGGTAGCGTCAACCGGAGTAGTCGGTTCAGCGATATTGCCTGACGCTTCCGCGATTGCTCCAATACCGGTAGGAGCGCCAAGACCAAAAGAGCGCGCCATTTTGGAAATATCCCCGCCGCGGTTGTTATTGAACAAGTCCAAGCCGATATGCCAGAAGTATGGATTGCATGAACGCATCAAGCCTTCGGAATAATTCAGCAAACCGGAAGGTATGGATGAACTGGATGTACATGCAAGACCGGCTTGAATATTTTCCTGGCAATGTTCCCAAGTCCAATCATGCAGTACCGGTCCGCCGTATTGTTGAAGCTCGGTGAAATCATACTCGCAAGGGTAGGTTGTTTCCGGCAGATACAATCCGCTTTCAAGACCGGCGGCAAATGTAATCACCTTAAACACCGAGCCAAGCGGATATTGACTCTGCGCGGCGCGATTAACCAGAGGTTGGTCTGCATTACTAAAAAGATCGGTAAGCAGGGTGTTGTTCGTATTAGTCGGCTCAAAGATGTTCGGATCGAAACTTGGCGAAGATGCGATAGCCAGCACACGTCCTGTTTCGCGTTCCATAACTACAATCGCGCCCTTGAAAGGTCGAAGAGCTTGCTGGGCATAGTATTGTAGATTTTTATCTATTGTCAGATAGATCGAATCGGCTGGCTGTGGAGCGCTCTGCCCGATGCGCGTCAGCGGTTGACCGGTCTTCGGGTCTACGACGTAGAGTGAGCCGCCATGTTTGCCTGACAGATAATCCTCCGCCCATTTTTCGATGCCCGATTGACCGGCTTTTTCATCGCCGCGATAGCCGAGACGGCGATATTTATCAAGGTCTTCTTTTGAAATGGATAAAGTGTAACCAACCGATTGCGGCGCGAGTCCCTGATTGAAATAGTAACGTGAATTGTATTCGTTAACGATCAAGCCTCCGGGGTTGATCGCCAAAAGCCGCTCGGCTTCATCTTTGGTGCCTTCACACATGGGCAGATACCAATCTGCTCCAGCGCCGGCAACCAGGTCTTTAATATCATCTACTGGAATGCCGCATAATTTTGAGAGTTCGGTATAGAGATTGCCGGATACCTTCTGATCAATCTGTCCCGGGATAATGCCGAACGCGAACGCGTCCGCTTGTGTGACAACCGGTAAGCCAGCCCGGTCATAGATGTTGCCGCGCGCAGGCACTTCATAATTCATGGCAAGCTGTAGACCGCCTGCCAGTTCGGGCATGATCAAAGTATCGTCCCATTGAATCTTCCATTGACCGCTTTCAATTCCCATGTTTGCCACAATATCGCGCGGAAGATCGCCGACCAACGCGGTGTGATATGTAATGCGATAAGCCACCTGCGCGTTGTAAGGACTAAGCAGAGTTGAAAGAATTTCGTAATCGAAGGAACCGGCGCTCATATTGTTGAACGCGTCGTTATAACGCTTGGCAAAATCCTCCTGTGTAATTACGTCCTGGCTGACTTTGGTTAACATGGCATACATGCCGGCGTAGTCGTTATTTTTCAAGGCGTCAAGATAAGCGCGCATAGCCGCGTCCGCATCCGGCGCGGGGGTAATGGCAATTGACGGTAAAGGTAAAGGCGTTGCGGTGGAAAATAGCGAAGGAAGCCCCCCGTTTGAATTTGACGAACAGCCTGCCAGCAAGACCAGAAGGATTATTAAATTTAACCAGCGAGATTTTTTCATTCTTTTCCTTTCAACATTAACCGACATTCCCGCCGCTTAATATCGCGCCTGAAACAGAACAATGATAGTTTAGATAAGTTTGGCAATTTGTGGGAACGTCTGCGGCGGGAGAAATATCCAGTTGGCGTAAACTCCGCGCGAGATGACATAAGGGCAGTCCCATTACACTGGCGTAACAACCGTTGAATTTTTCCACCGGTCGAAAGCCGGGATGTTGGATCGCGTACGCGCCAGCTTTATCGAGCGGGTCGCCGCTCAAAGCGTAGGTCTCAATTTCTTCGTCGCGGTAGAAGCGCATCGGCACATCTGTGATACATAGATCGGCGACCAGCTTTCCGTCCGCGACGCGAAGCGCAGCAATTCCAGTATAGACCTGATGACTGTGTCCGCGCAGGCGCGTGAGCATGGTCACGGCTTCGGCAGTGTCCGTTGGTTTTCCGAGGATGTCGCCAGAATCCACGACGGCTGTATCCGCGCCGATGATAATATATTCAGGGTCGGCGGTATGCGCGACCGCGCGCGCTTTGGACTCAGCCAGACGCAGAACATATTGGGCGGGGCTTTCGTCGAGGAGTTTGCTCTCGTCCACATCGGATGCCGTTACATTGAACATCCAGTTTCCCAGCGAAAGCAGTTGACTTCTACGCGGCGAGTTGGACGCTAGAATTATATTCACAAAGAAAATTGTAACACAAACTATTTTATGCCCAGATTTCGGAAATCTAAAAGTATTTTGCCTCTGGCAGACTTTGCTTTCGCTTAGACCTGTCCTTCGACCCTTCGATAAACTCACGCCGCTGGCACGATATATTTTTTCGATTTTACAAGGTACGAAGGTATGGATTTTTTCCCTACTGTGGGAGGATGCAAAGTTAGGGTCTCGTCAATATAATGTGCGGAAATCGGTGGGATATTGAGATGGTTTTCCCCTTGTTGGTTTACGAAAGGACTCAAGTTCCTGCCAGATTTGCCCCCAAGTTGGGGCTGTTTCCGCCCGCCGTTTGCGGCGGGGTATAGTGGAAAGGAGGGCTTATTGAGGATGCTGGAACATGAAGGACAACCGCCCTAAAGTGGGAGCGGAGTCCGCCACGAGGGAAAAAACCTTGTGGAACTTGATTGGAGCTTGATTGGAGCTTGATTGGAGCTCGATTGGAGCTCGATTGGAGCTACGTTGAGCCTATTTTTACACGGAAAAGGAGACTATCTCATGGCACGTATCGTTTTGAACCCTGCAATTCAGATAATCAGCGGCGATGTGGGCGGGTTTATCTACCGCCAGCAGTCGGATGGAAGCGTGGTGTTGGCAAAGCAGGCGCTACCCAACCCAGACCGCGAGCCGACCGAAGCCCAGGCGGAACACTTACAGCGTTTTAAGGAGGCTTCCGCACGCTATCAACGCTTGATAGAAAATGGCGATGTGAAGGCGGCTTATGAGCAGTTGGTGTCTGAGCGCGGTTCCAAGGCACGCCTGAGGGCATTGGTGATTGGAGATATTTTGAAGGCTCCCAAGATCAGCACACTCGATCTGTCCAATTATCAGGCACGAGTCGGCGACACAATTCGTGTCCTGGCAGAAGATACGGTGGGCGTTTCGCGCCTTGTGCTGAGTATTCGCGACGCCACCGCCGGACAGGATATTGAGACTGCCGAGAAGCCCATGAACGGCAAGGTAAGCGGGGCGGTGGAATGGGTGTACACAGCCACAGTGGAAGCGCCTGCCGCCAATGCCGTGGAGGTTAAGGTTGCCGCCTATGACCTTTCGGGCAATAAGATCGAGTCGAGCGGGTTGATTCGCGATTAGGCCCCACCCCTACCCCCTCCCCAAATGCCCAAGTTCGGAATTTGGGGAGGGGAAAGCAAAAATCCTTGCCCATGCGGGGTGATTGGGGTAGGATTGGCGCATTGAGCGGGGAAGAACCCTGCCGCCAAAAGATTGCTTCGGGCTTCGCCCTCGCAATGACAAGGAAATTCATGACCAACAACTTCTCTGAAAAAGCAAACTTCATCTGGACAGTAGCGGACGATATCCTGCGCGGCGCGTTTAAGGCGCACGAGTACGGGGATGTGATTCTGCCCTTCGTGGTCTTGCGCCGCCTTGACTTGGTGCTTGAACCGAAAAAAGATGATGTCATCAAGCAGTTTGACCAGTTCAAAAAATCGCTCGATGAAGAGCGGATGATTCCCGTCTTGCGTCAGGCAGCGGGTGGAATCAATTTCTACAATCACTCGTTCTATGATTTGCGTCGGCTGGCACAAGACTCCAAGAATATCGAACTCAATTTCGGCAACTATCTGAATGGCTATTCCAAGAACGTGCGCGAGATTATCGAGAACTTCCAACTCGAAAAAATCCTGACCAAACTCTCGAAGAATGATTTGCTTTATCAGTTGGTTGAGAAATTCGCCGAAGTGGACTTAAGCCCCGCCAGCGTGACCAACCACGAGATGGGATATATCTTCGAGGAATTGCTGCGGCGCTTTTCGGAAATGTCGAACGAGACAGCGGGCGAGCATTACACGCCGCGTGAAGTCATCCGCTTGATGGTCAGTTTGATGTTCGCGGAGCATAAGAAGGATTTGAAAGGCAAGGGCATTATCCGCACGGTGTTTGACCCCGCCTGCGGGACGGGCGGTATGCTCATCACGGCGAAGGATTACATCCACAGTGAAATCAACGCGGATTTGGAAGTGGTGATGTATGGGCAGGAACTCAACGAGCAGACCTACGCCATCGCCAAATCGGACGTGCTCATCATGGGCGAGAATGCCGAGAATATTCGAGACAAGTCCAGTTTTAGCGAAGACAAATTCAAGGGACAGCAGTTCAGTTATATGTTGAGCAACCCGCCCTTCGGTGTGAGTTGGAAGAAGGAACAGGTATTCATTGAGAATGAAGCCAACGACCCGCACGGGCGTTTCAGCGCAGGCACACCCCGCACCAGTGATGGAGCGTTGCTCTTTCTACAACACATGATTTCAAAGATGGAAGCGGGCGGCAGCCGCATTGCGGTTATCTTCAATGGCTCGCCGCTTTTCACAGGCGACGCAGGCGGCGGGGATAGTAATATTCGTAAATGGATTATTGAAAACGATTGGCTAGAAGCCATTGTTGTTATGCCATCTGAAATGTTTTACAACACGGGCATCACAACATATATATGGATTGTGACTAATCGCAAACCATCTCACCGCAAGGGCAAAGTACAACTTATCAATGCTGTTGACTTTTTTACTCCAATGTCCAAAAGTTTAGGCAATAAGCGAAAATATTTTACCGATGACCATATTCGAGACATTACTAAGATTTATACAGACTTTACTGAAAGCAACCTGAGCAAGATTCTTGACAACGAAGATTTCGGCTACACAAAAGTGACCGTGGAGCGCCCAACCTATAACTCCAAAGGCAAAGTAGAAAAAGATAAGAGCGGACAACCTAAGCCCGATGTATCTCTGCGCAGTTTCGAGAAAATCCCGCTCAAAGTTAATATTGATACATACTTTGAACAGGAAATTAAACCGCACGTGCATGACGCTTGGCTGGAAAGAAGCAAAGACAAGGTGGGTTACGAAATCAGTATTACGAAATATTTTTACGAATATCAACCTTTGCGCCTAATGGCTAAAGTCAAAGAGGATATTTTGAAGTTAGAGAGTGAGACAGAAGGTTTGTCGGAAAATATACTTCACGCAAAACAAACTTCACTCATTGCCAATGCAGTTACAAAGGGATTGAATCCGAATGTTTCGATGAAAGATTCTGGTGTGAAGTGGATAGGAACGATTCCAAGTCACTGGGCGATGACAAGAGTTGGGCGTGCAATGGAATTAGGAAGAGGACGAGTTATTAGCAACATTGAAATAGGTGAAAATCAAGGAGAATATCCTGTTTACAGTTCACAAACTTCCGAAAATGGAGTTATGGGATATATCAACACTTACGACTTTGAAGGCGATTATGTAACTTGGACAACAGATGGTGCTAATGCGGGAACTGTCTTTTATCGAACAGGAAAGTTTAATTGCACAAATGTATGCGGCACATTAAAACCCAAAATAGATGGCATACATTTGCCTTATATTTCGCATTTACTGAATCAAGGCACAAAGTATTATGTCAGATATGATATTAATCCTAAACTTATGAATGGAGAAATGGCTCAAATTGAAATCTGCCTGCCTCCTTTGTCAGAACAGATAGCAATCACTAATTATATAGATTCCCAAGTTCAAACAATTGATAATTTGATAAAACAATTGAGTAAGCAGATTGAACTCTACGAAGAATATCGAGCATCTCTTATCTCCGAATCTGCAACAGGCAAGATTGATGTGAGATAACCATGTCATTGCGAGGAGCGCTCTTGTTCTTTGCGACGAAGCAATCCCCCTATGATGAGGAGATTGCTTCCCCCACGCTTTGCTCGGGGCAAGCGCCAAAGAACGGCTCGCAGTGACATCAAGAATATCGAACGGCGCTCATTTCCGAAGCGGTGACAGGCAAGATTGATGTGAGATAACCATGTCATTGCGAGGAGCGACAGCGACGAAGCAATCCCCTAATGACAGGAGACT
>Ga0315268_10000436_pt1 | contig 48813 bp, 60 predicted proteins | sample C1_top_MG_FD_204535 | JGI IMG/M metagenome (GOLD analysis project Ga0315268, IMG submission 204535) | Sediment microbial communities from Yellowstone Lake, YNP, Wyoming, USA - C1_top | ecosystem: Environmental > Aquatic > Freshwater > Lake > Sediment | place: USA: Wyoming | collected 2017-08-01 | reverse complement strand
TCTAATTGACTCTTGTCGTTGGAAAATTGAAAGCTCGTTGTAACATACCGATAACCATTTCCGTTGATGTATTCAATTTTCTGAATCATAAAAACCGTGTAATAATAGTTTTACAAAGAATTAAGTGTTACTCTCATAGGCGAACCTCTGGCAAAAACCGAGTGTCTTCAGTTCATGTCCCTTAAGTTAACAGTATCGTTGCAACAAAAAGTTAATAGGTTGCCTCTTTTACATCCATGTAGCCTATTAACCATCTTTAAGAGTGAAATTCGGAATGTTTCAAAGGGCTTTGACAAAAACTGTTTGCATTCGAGAGCATCTAGTTAGGTTAAGGAAGGTTTGATTATGGGACGCTACAGGCAAGTTGAAGAAATCGTCAAACTCATGGATGACCGAGAAATAGTGAGGAACACCAGCATAATCGCCCACGTGGACCATGGTAAAACCACGCTTTCTGACAGCCTTTTAGCCGCAGCAGGCATCATAAGCGAACAAACCGCCGGGCAGAAGCTTTTCCTCGACTCTTGGGAGCTCGAACAGAAGAGGCAGATGACGGTCTTCGCCTCAAACATCAGCCTGACTCACACGTTCAAAGGAAAAGAGTACCTCATAAACCTCATAGACACTCCCGGGCACATCGACTTCAGTGGAGCCGTGACTCGAAGCCTTCGTGCTGTTGATGGAGCGCTCGTGGTTGTTGACGCCGTGGAGGGTCCCATGACTCAGACGGAAACCGTTTTGATGCAGGCACTGCGTGAGAGAGTTAAGCCCATTCTATTCATTAACAAGGTTGATAGGCTCATAAAGGAGATTAAACTGACTCCGGAGGAGATTCAGCGTAAGTTTGCAAAAATCATCGCCAGAATAAACAATCTTATAGAAAAATATGCGCCGACCGAGCACAAAAAGGACTGGCAGGTTAACGTGGAGGATGGGCGTGTAGCGTTTGGCTCAGCCCTTCACAAGTGGGGACTAAACCTACCCCACATGAAAGCAAAGGGCGTGTCGTTCAAGGACATAATCGACGCTTACAGTGGGGAACAGGAAGATATCGCGAGAAAAGTTGACGAGTTAAGCAAGAAAGCACTGTTATACGAGCCAGTTCTGGATATGTTCTGTGAACACCTGCCGAACCCACTGCAAGCGCAGCCGTACAGGCAGAGCCAAATCTGGCCAGGAGACCCAGCTAGCTCGGTGGGCAAGGGTATGGCTAAGGTTGACCCGAACGGACCGCTTCTCATGTGCATAACTACGATTGAGGTTGACCCTCACAGCGGAGTTGTCGCGATTGGGCGGGTCTTCAGTGGCACGGTGGAGAAGGGAAAAGTCGTTTATCTAGTGACCAGCCACCAGAGAGGAACCGTCCAGCAGGTTTACATGAGCATGGCAGCGGACAGGGTCATAATCGACAAGGTTCCAGCGGGCAACATAGCAGCGCTTTCTGGATTGCCTTCAGTTCATGTGGGTGAAACCGTAGCGGAGGAAGGCGTGGAGACGCATCCGTTCGAAGGATTGAAGTACGTTTCGGAGCCCGTGGTCACGGTTGCTGTTGAGCCTGAGGACGTTAAGGATTTGCCGCTTTTCGACAAGGTAATTCACAAGCTGACGCTGGAAGACCCGAACCTACACTTCATAATAGACAAGGAGAGCGGGGAATATCTCCTGAGCGGTATGGGTGAGCTTCACCTCGAGGTGACGGCTTACCGAATGCAGGAAGTGGGTTTGAAGGTAAGAATCAGTAAGCCTATTGTGATTTATCGTGAGACGATCAGCCACGACTACAAGGGACCAGCGATAATGGGCAAGAGCCCCAACAAGCACAGCAAGCTGTGGGTGACGTTGGAGAAGCTGCCGGAGGAGATTATCGAAGCCATCAAAGCCGAAAAAATCTCAGAGATGCAAACGCGGGACGAGAGGCAGAAGACTTTGAAACAGTTTGGCTGGCCAACCGACGACGCAAGGAACGTAATAGCCATAGAGGGAACAAACATTCTCGTCAACCGAATAAAGGGAAGACAGTACGTCGAGGAAGTGATAGACCACGTAAAATCCGGCTTCAGGGAGGCGGTGCACACATCGGTTTTGGCGAAAGAGCCCGCGTACGGGTTGAAGGTGAATTTGGAGGACATTACGGTTCACGAGGACCCGGTGCACAGAGGTCCAGCGCAGATACTGCCAATGACTTGGCGTCCTATATGGTGCAGCTTCCTACTGAGTGAACCGAAGCTTCTTGAGCCGCTTTTGAGTTTCGAGTGCAAGGTTCCGAATGACTTCGTTAGCTCGGTCATCGCGATAGTGCAGAAGCGTCGCGGAAAGATCTTGGACATGGTGAACGAGGAGGACATGGTTGTGGTTAAGGCTGAGATGCCTGTGGCTGAGTCTTTCGGGATTGCGGACGAGTTGCGGTCTTCAACGCAGGGGAGAGCTTTCTGGGCGACGCAGTTCAGCCGTTGGGCTCCGGTTCCAGAATCGATGCAGGCTGATATTATAGCGGAGATACGCAAGCGCAGAGGCTTGAGTCCAACGCCGCCGGACGCGAGAGAGTTCTACGAAGAGGCATAAACGGCAATCTATATTTTCCTATACCTTTTGGTTTTAACATCCTAGTTCGTTGGTCATGGAAAGATTAAATTCCAATAAGGATATAGTGCTCTACCGTTTGGGGTTGATGTTGGACTGTGCTTGACCCAACTTACTACTTAGTGAGCCTTGTGATTGCTTTGGCTTCTGGACTGTTGTTGGGCTACCTTCTACGGAATAGAAGGCGCGTCAACTTTAACAGGGTTACTTTTGGAATTATCATAGTCTTGATATTTTCGCTCGGTTTCAGCATAGGCTCAAACAGCGAGTTACTAAACTCTTTGCCAAGTGTTGGGCTTGGTGCGGTCGTGATTCTGCTGTTTGCCGTGGCGTTCAGCGTGTTGCTTGTGAAAATTATTAGAAGGCTGGTGAAAATCGAATGATAAAGTACATCGTTGCCGCGCTTTTTGTTGGAGGAATCGTTGGCTACTTGAACAGTAATTGGGGAAGTATTGTCGCGGGGGGCTTTGTCTCCGACTACGTGTTCAATGCGTCGCTCCTTCTGTTGCTTTTTGTTATGGGCGTGGCTTTTGGAATGGACAAAGAGTCTATTGCTAAGATGAGGCGTGTTGGCTTCAAGATTCTGCTCTTTCCTTTTGCGGTTGCTCTGGGAAGCGTTCTCGGCGGACTAGTTGGCGGGTTGATTCTTGGTATTGACGTGACTGCGTCTATGGCTGTTAGCGCGGGTTATGGGTGGTACACGTTGGCTGGACCCTTGACTATTCAACTGTTTGGGGCGAAATGGGGCGCTTTGGGTTTCACGGTTAATTTTCTGAGAGAGCTTTTGACGATAGTAACGGTTTCGTTAGTCGTTAAGCTTGACAAGTACGCGCCGATTGCGTTGGGCGGAGCGACGAGCATGGACACGACACTGCCAGTGATTGTGCGTTACTGCGGGTCGGACACGTTGATAACAGCCTTCTCGAGCGGTTTTACACTGAGTCTCATGGCGCCTTTTTCGATAGCCGCGATAGCGATGTTGCCACGGTAAGGACGATTCATTTGGAGACAAGTTCTTAATCCTCTGGAGAGTTCAACCTATATATAAGGGGGGCGAGTCTACACAAGAGCCTGCTCCTCGAACATCAGAGTTCAACAGATTTGCCTTTTCGTTGCTTTTCTCTGCACTGGTCGAACACGTCTACTGCGCGGCGTAGATGCGGAATTGTGATGGAGCCTCCGACTATCAGCGCGACGTTCAGAGCCTCGAAAAACTCGTCGTTGGAGACGCCTTCTTGAACGCAGCGGATGACGTGGTAGGTTATGCAGTCGTTGCAGCGCAGCACTGTGGAGGCGACGAGGCCTAGCAGCTCCTTCGTCTTGACGTTTAGAGCGCCCTCCTCGTACGTGCGGGCGTCCAGGGCGAAGAAGCGTTTGATTCCGCGGTTGCCTGCGGAGAGTATGCGTTCGTTCATACGCTCACGGTAGCGCCTGAACTCTTCGAGATCGTCCAGCATGATTCCACAGTGTGCTTGACTGTTGTGACAGCATAAAATATTTGCGTACGCTGAGCGATGTGTTGATAGAGAGGCTGAGAGTGTTTGGCTGGGTGGGATGTTTCTTGGAAGATGCTGCTCGTCGCGTTAGCTCTCATAATGTTTGGTTTGTTTTTGGTGTTTGAGGCGGTGGGTATGCTCTTTCAGATGAGTCCTCTCTCGCTTGTTGTCATGAGTTTTGGCGCGGTTTTCGTGTTCGCGGGCATAGTCCTGCTTGTCGTGGCTCTGATTGGTGTTGCTGCTGTTTGAAGTGTTTGGATGGTGAGAGTTTGCGTGCGTGCAACCGTTCTAGGGCCCTCTATTTGGAGCCAAATATGAAGGAAGGGTTAAGGCTTGTTTGTTTACAAAGATGTTGGCGTGCACGAAGTGCACATTACTCAAATAGTGACCTGTATTTCAGAAATGTCTTCTTAGACAAGGTTCCAACGATTCTATTGTCTCTAACTTTCTCAGCATACAGGATAACAATTCTATCTTCTTCAGCAACTTCTTTCCTTATTATCTTCAAGAATCTTTCTGTTTTAACCCAGTCTCTGACAAAGACAAGCGAATAGCCATGCTCAATTTTATTCTTAGTGCCTCTAAGTTTTAGCAGGTCCCACTTAAAGTGATGTACTGCTTGTTCAAGACTGTCGTTTCCTTCAATCAAATCAAATTCTATCGCGATGAACGTTTGTTGTTCATTTTTAAAGTCTGTTGACTTTTCTACTCGAAACAGTCTTTCTTCTGTCTGCTCGGGGTTCCAAATTGACAAATCAAAATGCCCACGTGCACCTTTCGCTTTGGGTTTCAGATTTTTTGCACTGTATCTTTCTTTTGTTGGGTATTCTTTGTGAAGCAGAATGCTCAATCTCCCATTTTTAGTCTTGCATCGCCAGTCATTGAGAGGTGTACTTCTGAGAATTTCATTGTACAAGTAACAATGAAGATCGCTTTCTGTGTAGAAAAGATAAGGACACTCCTCAAAAGTCGTTATCAGGTTATCTATTGCCAACTCAGTTATCTTGACTAACCGATCTTTAGTCACCATACCAAAAACCTTTGTTACTTTTTCTTTTTCATTTTTTTTATTTGGTTTTCTAATAATAAGGTCTTTTCAAAAGATAGAGGTCAGAGAGGTTGCAAAGAACTAAGAGACTGGAAAGAGGTAGGCTCCGCTTGTTTTGAGGTTTTTAGACAGCAAAGAGGTTGAAAAGAGATTAGTCGTCGTGTGCTCGATAGAGCACGTTAGGAATGAATGTGAGATAACTGGAACTATTTCTTTAATCGCTTTTCCTTATGTTTTTTCCTTCTCTCTTCTCGTTCTTTCTTAGTCATCGGTTTCTTCTTGGCGCTTCCCATGCTCAACGTAATCACCACTCAAGAATAGATAGAACAGTGAATAAGGTTTTTGCACATAGAGGAGGCTTGAGCAAACTAAGAGATTGAAGAGAGATAGACTATTGCGTTATTCTCGCGTGCTATTTCTTGTGTTTATGATACTCCGCAGGGAGTTCAACGTTCCGTCTCTCTTTCCTTTTCAGTTCTTTATCTCTCTGCAATTTCATGTGGTGTTTATGATCTATAGCTTTTTCTTTCTTGCCTTTTGGCATTTCTTAAACCCTCCTGTAGAGTATTAGACTTCAATGCTACTTTTAAAGACATTGCGTTTTCCTGATGTATAAAAGAGCTAAGAGGCTTGAGAGAGGCTTGTTAGTGCGCTCGCTATTTTTTGGACTTTTTTCGCCGGAACGATTTCGTCGTGGCCAGACTTGCTCCGCAAACTGAGCATTTACCCTCAGCCGTGATTTTCGGCTGCTCCTTCACTTCAGCACCGCAAAGCCCACATTTTGGCATCGACCCACCTCCTTACAAGGTTCTTGATCAACAATCTACCTCCTTGCGAATAAAAGCTATACTGCTTGTGTCAGAGCGTTTTTGTGCACTTAGTGCGCATATTCAGCTGTGGTTTTGTAAGTCTGTTCGGTTGAACAACAAACGAAATGTCGTCTTGTACCTAGACAAAGAATCAGTTGAAAAATCGAAAGAATTAGACTTCAATTTTAGTAAGGCCTTTGAAAACCACTTAAAACAGCAATGACGCAATTCTTAAACATAAATTCAGTGGACAACTGTGTGAACAATAGCTTTTGGTGCGGTCGCCGGGATTTGAACCCGGGTCGTCGGCTTGGGAAGCCGATGTCCTAACCAGACTGGACTACGACCGCAAACAAGCGCCTTAAAACCTGCAAAAAAGAGATAACAGACTTAAACTTTTATCTATTACCCCACATTCTACCCGATGAAGAGAGGAAACAAAATGAAGACAGCCAAGCCTGAAACCTATTTTTGGCAAGGAAACGAAGCGTGCGCTGAGGCTGCAATAATTGTGGGATGCCGATTCTTCGCAGGCTATCCCATAACACCAGCCAGCGAGTTATTCGAACACATGGCTAAACGACTTCCACAAACCGGTGGAATCACCATCCAGATGGAGGACGAAATGGCTTCTCTGGGCGCCGTGATTGGCGCAAGCTGGACCGGAAACAAAGCCATGACCGCCACGTCCGGACCTGGCTTCAGCCTGATGCAAGAGTTGATAGGCTACGCGTTCATGACCGAAACTCCGTGCGTAATAGCGAACGTACAAAGGGCTGGCCCAAGCACCGGACAAGCCACGAAATGCGGACAGGGCGATGCCATGCAAGCCCGCTGGGGCACTCACGGAGACTACTCGGCCATCGTGCTTGCGCCAAACTCTGTGCAAGAAATGTTCACACTAACAATTAGAGCGTTTAACCTAGCGGAAAAATACCGCACCCCAGTCACACTTCTCGCTGACGAAATCATCGCCCACATGAGAGAGCAAGCGACTGTTCCCCCAAACAAGAAATTGGAAATAATCAACCGCAGAAAACCAAAGGCAGGAGAAAAGGCGTTTTTCGGCTTGGAAGAAGTCCCACCCATGCCCGCGGTTGGAGAAGGCTTCAATGTTATCGTAACTGGGTCAACCCACGACGAATACGGCGTTAGGTCCACGGCTAATCCGATTGTCCATAGGCGCCTCATAGAAAGACTAAACAGCAAAATACAGAACCATGCCGACGAAATCGCAGATTTCGAAACCCACAACATCGAAGAATGCAAAATAGGCATAGTCTCCTACGGCTGCACATCACGAGCCGTTTACGAGACCACCGAAAACGCAGAAAAAACTGGAATAAAAACCGGCTATGTGAGGCTGAAAACCCTCTGGCCCTTCCCAGAAAAAATCATAGAAAAACTAGCCAAATCGGCTGAGAAGATAATCGTTCCAGAAATGAATCTAAAACAGATATTTTACGAAGTTGAAAGAGCCGCGAAAGGCTCAGCAAAGGTTGTTCCCTTGAACAAGATTGGTGGCGGAGAGTTAATCACGCCAGAAGAGTTGTTGGCCAAAATTCAGGAGGTAGCCTAAAAATGACTGAACAGTTTTCAATTCGAAAATATCTCAGAGAAATAGAGATGCCCTTCTGCGCAGGCTGCGGCATATTCACAGTGATGAGCACTTTTTTGCGGGCCGTTCACGAATTGGGACACGAGGACTTGAGCAAGTTCGTCTTTTGCAGTGGGATCGGTTGCTCTGCTTGGATTCCATCACCACATTTTATCGCAGATTCTATTCATACACCTCATGGAAGAAGCATACCGGTCGCCATAGGCGTAAAACTGCTACGCCCAGATGTCGATGTTGTAGTCTTTGGTGGCGACGGAGACATAGCAGGCATAGGCTTGAGCCACTTCATACACGCGGCAAGAAGAAACGTAGACATTTTGGTGATAATGATTAACAACATGATTTACGGAATGACAGGTGGACAAGTTGCGCCAACAACTCCCTTCAAGGCGAAGACGACAACAACGCCTTACGGAAGCTTCGAACACCCACTAGACACTGCAAAGCTAGCCGCCGCGGCTGGCGCCTGCTACGTTTCGCGTTGGACAACAGTCAACCAAAACGAACTGAAAGAATCCTTAAAAAAGGCGACAAAAATCCAGGGCTTCAGATTCATCGAGATTGTGAGCCAGTGCCCAACAGCCTTCGGTAGAAGAGTGGGGTTTAAAGACGCTGGAGAAATGCTGAGATGGTTCAAAGAAAACAGTGTTCCAGTAGAGCAGGCAAGAAAGTACAGCGAAGAAGAGTTAACTGAAAAGATAGTTGTTGGAGAATTTGTAGAGAGAAGGCGAACGACACTTGTTGAGAACGTGTACAAGACAATAGAGGAGGCACGCAAAGGAAGTGAAGATTGAAGTCAGAATCAGTGGACTCGGCGGACAAGGCGTAGTCTTAGCAGGACAAATACTTGGCAAAGCAGCAGTCTACGATGGAAAAAACGTGGTTCAAACACAGAGCTACGGTGCAGAAGCGCGGGGAAGCTCAGCCAAAAGCGAAGTGATAATATCTGACGAAAAAATCGGTTTTCCAGCAGTGAGACAGTGCGACGTGCTCATCGCGATGAGCCAAGGGGCTCTTGACAAACACCTGAAAGACTTGAAGGAAGACGGCTTGCTGATGGTTGACAGCACTTACGTGAAGGACACCCGTGAAAAGAAAACAAGAATTTTCAAAATTCCAGCAACAGAAAACGCCGAGAAAATGTTCGGGACAAAAATCTACGCAAACATGCTCATCCTAGGAGCCTTAACAAAAGTGGCAAATATCGTTAGTGAAGACTCGATGAAAAAAGCCATAGAAGATACGGTGACAGAAAAGGTTGTGGCCGCAGACAAGAAGGCGTACGAAAAGGGGAAAGAACTGGTTCAATAACACGCTTTGTGAGCCCAAAAAAACTTATTTCTCTTCGGCTACGCCCTTCCTCGAGGTTAAGCCTGTATGCGCACGCTTTGATAAGTAGACAGTGGTCGCGAGAAAAATCGCGGTGGTCGCAGCGAAGATATAGGTTAGGTTTCGGAAATTGTCCATGTCTTCAGAGTAATTCGACAAATGCTCTTGATATGAACTGTTCAACGCTTGATAGACTTCTTGAAGCAGAGAATAATTCTCCATGAGAGCGGTGTAGTTGTATAGAAGTTCGTAGTATGTCATGTTCAAGTTGTAAAGGCCCGTCTGAAGCCCTGAAAATTGACCGAGCAGTTCATCGTAAAGGTACAGCGTTCGAGAGGAGATTATTGAGATCGCGCGGAGACTGTTGAAGAATTTGAAGTATATGTAACGATAAGTCTCGTTCGAAACACTTAGCAAAGTTGGAACGACTTCTTCTGTATCAACCGTTACAATAAATGGATAGTTCATCAACTCCATGGGGATAGCAACTCTGCAAAAACCAACTGTATTATTCTGACCAGTAGCATTGAATCGCAGTATTTGGTTTCCTGTTTCTGCGCCAATCTCAAACCTGAAAGCAGATATTGTTGAATTGCTGACAAAGGCTACCTGGTACGCTTTTTGTTCCAAGTTGATGTTGAAAACGGAAAAAGGCCCCATCAAGGGGAAGTTGTCTCGGTTGGTGGGATCTATTGTGTATGGTGTGTCTCCAATTCCATCATTATCCAGGTCAGGTCCCGTGTAATCCCTCCAATAGTTGCCCTCGCCATCATAATTCCAGGCATTCGTTGTTTCGCTGGAGGTCGTCTGGTTTGTATTGTCGAAGTTGTTGTGATAGAAGATGTTGCTGCTACTGTGAAAATAAAGATAAACCCCGAGCCTATTGAAGGATATGGTGTTGTCTGAAATCAGGTTATTTGTGGATGAGTGGAATTTGATTCCGTAGTAGTTGTTATTTGTTATTACATTGCCTGTAACTACGTTATCTCCAGACGAATAGAAGTACATTCCGGCCTCATCATTGTTGGATATTGTGTTGTTTGAGATTATGTTGTTGTAAGAAGTGGATACGATGATTCCAACTTTGTTGTTTACTATCTTGTTGTTGCTTATGACGTTTCCAATGTATGATTCTATTAGTATCGCACTGTCACCCGTTCCTATTCCACTGTTTCTTATAGTAAAGCCCTTAACAACCACGCTGTTAGCTGTCACGTTAATCACAGTGCCACTTCCGAAACCGTCAATAATGGTTGCCTCAACATCTTCACCAATTAGGTATATGCTATTGTTAACAATGATTTGTTCGCTGTATGTTCCTTTGAACACAAAAACTGTGTCACCCGGGTTCGCAGAGTTTATGGCGACTTGTATACTCGAACCTGGCGATACGTAGATTGTACCTGGATTTGCCTTAACAGACAATTTATGCGTTACTAAGCATGATATGGACAATAAACCCAAAATTATAAACAAAATTGTGACATTTTTCCTCAATTTAATCACGTTTTCTTCTGTTATCAGATGGAATTATAAATGTTAGGGTGAAATGTGCACCAGTTACGCTCAAGAGATTATCTTCCCCAAAACAATGGAACACGCAACTGCAACCGCAAAAGCTGGAATGAAGATCAATGGGCTTACAATAGGCTGCATGAAATCCCATAGAATTGCTGCGTACGAGACAAGTATTAATAACACAAGAACCCCAGCCTTAGCTTTAGCGTTGAGTATTCTGGCTGTAGGCGTTGTTTGATGATTCATGGAGTATTGTAAGAGACCCTGCGCTTGTTTCACCTCTTGCTCTGTCGCAAAAATCACCAGGTTTTTGTCAGCATCCCGAAATTTGAAACTCAAGAGGGCATATCTCTGTAAATCCCAAGGCTTCGTCTTTGGCAAAATAGTTACAATGCCGCTTTTCTCCATCTTCTTCAAAATTGTCTGAATTTTACGGATAAATTGAATGTCATTGTTTTTTTCTTCACCGTACAGTTTTTTGATTATGTCCTTGACATCCGGAAAGTACAGTTCCAGCTGAAAAGCCGCGATTGCCTTAGCAAGGTCGTACTGATATTCGCCTTCACGCAGACGAATGTTTCCAGTCTTATAGTCCGCGCTCAAGGATTCTTTTAAGAACTTCACCTCACTAGGCACTAATCTGCGTTGAGACACTGCTTTTCTCCTTTTCAATAGTTTCAGTTGAATGAAGTTGGAATGAGAATAAAAATGCTTCGATTAGATGCCATGGACTTTCAACTGTTTCAACCGTTCTGCGCTCATAAAGCTCTGGTTTCAATAAAGTCTACGGAAAAAACTCGTAATTTATTCAATGTTGATTAATTATTTGGAGGGTGCTAGTATGGCGAATTGCAGAAAGGAGCTCAATGTATGCTGCTTATCTCCTTTACATGGGAAGTACAGAACATCCAGAATTCTTAATCTGGACAAGAAGTATAGGAGTCACTTTGAAATCATCGCCTTACTGGTAGAGACTGTGAAGGATAACAGCGCAACCAGGTTTTCCATCATGACGCACGCAGGTATCAACTGCACGCAACTCAAGAAGTACCTGCAATCCCTCACTCAAATGGGCTTTATTGATGCATGCATAAATAATGGTCGTGTCTTCTACAGGGCCAGTGCCAAGGGACTTGACTTTCTAAGACAATATTATGTTTTGCTTGGCATATTGCTTAGTGCACGCGAGCAAGAGGAACTGATGAACCCCATTTACCAGTCGGAGGTCAACATGCTCGCAAGGCAAGCCTACTCCCAATCACAAGCAGTCACACACCTACAGCACCCTCCTTAGAAAGGGGAAAGGAGTGAAGGGCAAGCGGAAAATCAGCTCCCCTCACGCTTCTGCTCCCTTCTCCACTCAGCGTGAAAAACTCCGCTTGCCCTCCTACTCTTCTCCCAAAAAATTCTTGGTTCGAAAAGGCTTACATAATTCTTTATAGAGAACAGTACCTGCATCTTGCTGGAGAGAAAGCTGTTGGCTGAAAGATTCACTTATGCTCACGCAGGCGTTGATAGAGAGTTAAGGGCTGAGTCAAAAAAGGCGCTAAGACTCTTGTTTGAAACTTACAGGTTTAGCCGTTATGGCAAAGTCGCTCAGCTTCCCTACGGAAACATCTTTCCTTTCGGCGAAGACCGCTACTTAGACCTAGTCATTGAAGGCGTAGGCACGAAGGTGCTCGTCGCACAGTTAGCCGAAAAGTACGACACGATAGGGATTGACGCTGTAGCGCTGGCTGTAAACGATGTTATAAGGTCTGGTGCCAAACCATTAGCCGTTGCGGATAACATTCACGCGCAAGCTTCAGACCCACACCTGGTTAAGGAGTGGCTAAAGGGCATAGCGAAAGGCGCAGCGGAGTCCGAGTGTGTCGTACCAAGCGGAGAAATCGGCGATGTCGCCGAAGTGGTGAAGAGCTTGGCAGAAGGCAAGGGCTTTGACATGGTTGTCGCAACAATAGGCGAAGTCACCAGTGAAAAGGTAATCTGGGGAACAGACATAAAACCCGGCGATGCCGTCATAGGCTTACGGAGTTCTGGAATCCACAGCAACGGCGTGTCCCTGGCAAGAAGAGTCCTTCTCAAGAAGTGGGGCGGAATGTACGAACCTCACGATGTTCCGGAGGGACTGGACAAGGAAATCGTTTATGAAGTTTTGGAACCTATGAAAATCTATGTCAAACCGTTGCTCGCGGTTGCGGAGCAGCTCAGAGTCAAGGCTGCGGTGCACATCACTGGCGATGCTTATCTGAAGTTTGATAATCTGACAAGGTTTTCTAAGGGCATAGGTTTTGAGTTCGACAACTTTAGCCCTCAGCCGGTTTTCGGGCTAATCCAGAAAACTGCCTCTAGGCTTGGCAGAAGGATAACGGATGAGGAGATGTTCAAGACGTTCAACATGGGATGGGGATTCGCCATAATAGCCGATAAAACGGAGAAGGATAAAGCAATTGATATTCTGGAAAAGACGGACGTGCAAGCCGAACAGATAGGCAGCGTGGTTGATTCCGAAGGAGTAAGAATTCACCATAAGGGCAGGAAGATAATCTTGAAGTAACGGTTTGCTTTGTTGTTGATAAAAGCGTTTAAATCCCCTAAGATTCAAACTTAACCTATGAAATATCGTCTAAAAATCGAAGTCAATCTAAAACCGGGACACAGCGACCCCGAAGGCGAGACAACAGCGCGGTTGCTGAAAGAGCTCGGGTACAAGGTTGAAACTGTTAGCGTTGGCAAAGTTTACCGAATAGTCCTGAATGCTGGTTCAAGGAAAGAGGCACTGGTGAAGGCTGAAGAAACGTGTAAGAGGCTTCTGGCAAACCCAACAAAGGACAACTACGCCATAGCCATTGAGGAAGAAAAATGACCGCGAGCCTCTACACTCGCAGAAAAACCACCTTCCCAGTTTTTGAAATAAACATCTTGAAGGCAACAGACCAGCAGCTCTTGGAAATCAGCCGAGAACTTGGAATAGGATTAAACCTGCAAGAGATGACGTCTGTCAAAGAGTATTTTAGGAAAAAGGGACGCAGCCCCACAGACTTGGAGCTTCAAACCATCGGTCAGACATGGTCAGAACACTGCTTCCACAAAACCTTCAAGGGCAAGATAAAAATCGGCGGAAAAATAATCGACAACCTTTTCAAAACCTACATTGCAAAAGCCGCGGAAGAGATTAATCCAAAATGGTGTTTTTCCGTTTTTGAAGACAACGCGGGCATAGTACGTTTCGATAGGGGTTATGGTGTAGCGGTCAAGGTTGAAACTCACAACCACCCTTCCGCAGTAGAGCCTTTCGGCGGCGCCGCAACAGGAGTAGGTGGCGTAATCCGAGATATCCTAGGCGTCTGGGCAGACCCAATAGTCTGCACGGATGTTTTGGGCTTCGGACCGTTAGATTTTGATTACGAGAAGCTTCCGCCAGGTGTTAAGCATCCGAAGTACGTCTACATGGGTGTCGTGGCTGGCATAGGAAGCTACGGCAACAACATGGGAATCCCAACGGTGAACGGAGCCATATACTTCGATGAGAGCTACGTCGGAAACGTCGTTGTCTACTGCGGATGCATCGGACTGATTCCGCTGAAAAAGTTCAGAAAAAACGCAAAGCCAAACGACATAATCCTTCTAGCAGGAGGAGAAACTGGTCGCGACGGCATCCACGGCGTGACCTTTGCGTCTGCGGAACTAACGGAAAAGTCGGAGGAAGTGTCTCGCCCGGCAGTTCAGATAGCGAACCCCATTGAAGAGGAGAAGCTTAAGAGAGCCATAGTCGAGATTCGAGACCGTGGGTTAGCATCGGCGATAACCGACTTGGGTGGCGGTGGCTTATCCTCAGCCGTCGGCGAGACCGCCAAAAAGTTTGACTGCGGCGCGGTTGTGGAGCTTGATAAGGTTCCGTTAAAATACTCGGGTTTAGCTCCGTGGGAGATTTACGTCTCCGAATCGCAGGAAAGAATGCTCCTGGCTGTGCCTCCGGAAAATCTTGGAAGTGTTTTGGAGATTTTTGGAAGAGAGGATGTTGAGGCTACGGCTATCGGAAGACACACCGGAGACAAGATTTTGCGTATTCATTACCAAGGCGAGCGGGTCGCAGAGATGGATATCCCGTTTCTTTTCGAACCTCCAGAATCCGTGAAAATTGCAAAGTATGAAACCTCAAGTTTTGAAGAGCCCTCCTTTCCAGAGCCAAAGAACCTGACCGAAACAGTCTTGCAACTCCTGTCTTCGCCAAACATCGCAAGCAAGGAAGGCGTCGTGCGCACTTACGACCACGAGGTGAAAGGAAACACTGCGCTTAAGCCTTTGCAAGGCGAACACGGCGGGCCTAACGATGCGGCTGTGATAAAGCCTCTGGCAGATTCTTGGAAGGGAATCGCGGTCTCGTGTGGGATGAACCCGAATTACGGAAAGGTAGACACCTACTGGATGACTGCGTCCGCAATGGATGAAGCAGTGAGAAACAATGTGGCGGTTGGCGGCAGAAGAATAGCCTTACTCGACAATTTCACGTGGGGCAACCCCGAAAAGCCGGAGAGACTCGGCAGTCTTGTAAAGGCTTGCGAAGCCTGCTACGATTTCGCAAAGGCTTTCGGAACGCCGTTCATCTCCGGAAAAGACAGTCTTTACAACGAGTCTCCGCTTGGACCGGTAACGCCCACGCTCCTGATCACCGCTTTAGGATTGGTTCCTGACGTTCGGTCGGTTGTTTCGATGGATGTTAAAGAGCCGGGCGATTCTGTTTACATTGTTGGTCAGACTTACAAAGAGTTAGGTGCCTCAGAGTATTACAAGCTGAAAGGCTTTGTTGGAAAGATGGTGCCGAAAGTCCGTCCTACCCAAGCTAGAAAAACGTTTGGAGCGGTTACCAAGGCTATCGATTTGGGACTGGTTAAGGCTTGTCATGACCTGTCTGAGGGTGGTTTGACAGTGGCTGCGGCAGAAATGGCTTTCGCTGGCGGCTGTGGAATGGAGTTAGACCTGCGAAAGGTTCCGGTTGAAGCCCTGAATCGCAATGACTTCATTCTGTTTTCGGAGTCGAACAGTCGCTTTCTTATCGAAGTTCCAGAAAGGGTGGAAGAGGATTTTGAAGCGTTGATGAAAGGAAAGGTATGTGCTGAGATAGGCAAGGTTGCAAAGACTCCACGGTTGTGCATCCGAGGACTGAACGGAAAGGTTGTTGTTGACGCTTCGCTTGATGATTTGTTAGCGAGCTGGAAGAGAACATTGAGCAGCGAGGTGTAAGCTGTGAAACGCGAAGAAGCCAAGGTCTGCGTTTTGCGTGTCGGCGGGACTAACTGCGACGCAGAAACTAAGAGAGCATTCGAGGAGTTAGGTGTTAAAGCTGAAGTTGTGCATGTGAATGAGGTGGTTAAGCGCCGAAACCTCTTGGACTATCACGTTCTGATTTTTCCAGGTGGCTTCTCTTACGGGGATTACGTGCGGGCTGGAGCCATATGGGCTAAGTGGATACTAGCCAAGCTTGGTAAGGAGTTGAAGGCGTTTGTTGACGAAAACCGTCCCGTTCTCGGAATCTGTAATGGTTTTCAGGTGCTTGTGGAGGCGGGTCTGCTTCCGGGCTTTGATGGAGTGAGCTCATATCCTGAGGCGTCTTTGGCTACCAACGTTCCGCCTGGATACAACTGTCGTTGGATATTCCTTAAACACGAAAACAAGGGAAAATGCATATTCACCTCGCGAATTCCTAAAGGAAAAGTTTTGCACGTCCCAGTCGCGCATTCGGAAGGCAGATTCATGTTCGCAAAAGAAAAGGAAAAACAGCTCTTAGAGAGGCTTTATGAGAATGACCAGTTGGTTTTCCGCTACTGCGGCAAAGACGGCGAGTATGCGGAAGAACATTACCCTACGAATCCTAATGGCTCTTTCCACGACATAGCCGGAGTATGCAACCAGAAAGGAACAATATTCGGCTTGATGCCGCACCCAGAGAGAGCCTTCTGCTGGTGGCAACAGCCGGACTGGACAAGACAAAAGAGAATGCCGCAGTACGGTGATGGAAAACTAATCTTCGAAAGCCTAATCGAGTATCTAACCAAGAAGTTTTAAGTCCTTAGCGCGTGGAAGCCCCGGTCTAGCCCCCATTTTCGTTATGCATCGTGAAGCCACAAAATTACCCAGTCTTCCGCATTCGAAGAGACTCTTGCCTTTGATTAAGCCGAGAAGGAAACCAGCACAAAAGGCATCACCAGCGCCTGTCGTGTCGACAACTTTTACTTTGAAGGGCTTTATTAGATGATTTTCTCTGTCGTCTGTCACGTAGCAGCCTTTGCTGCCCAGTTTTATGGCGACAATTTCTGCGCCTTTCTTGAGCAGAAACTCGGCGCCTTTTCTATAATCATTCTTGCAGGTTAATAGTTGAAGTTCGACTTGGTTTGGCATCAAGACAAAGGCTCGCTTTATCAGAGATTCTAGTTCGTCAAGCCCCTTTCTTGCGTACAACTCTCCGGGGTCGAGGCTCACTTTGACGTCTTTAGGAAGCGCCTCAACCAGCTTTTTCTGGGTTTGGAAGGATTTTTCTCCAACAAAGGAGGCTAGGTGCAGAAATTTTGTCTGAAACGCATAATCCCTATTTATATCGTTGAGCTCTATCGTGTCGTTCACACCTGGATTTATGTACAATGCGCGTTCGCCCTTTCTGTCAACGAAACCCATGACTGTTCCGCTTCCTCCGCGTTTTGCGTGGATTATGCCGCTTGTGTCAACGCCTTCCTTGCGGAAATCTTCAACCAGCATCTTTCCTTCTCTGTCATCAGCAACCTTTCCAATGAAGCCAACCTTGCACCCGAGCCTCGCCAGTCCAACAATCGTGTTGGCTGCTGAGCCGCCACATGTCTCTTCGTATCCTGTTACGAAACTCTCTTCGCCTGCTCCGAGTATCTTGTTTACCTGAAAAAGTTTGTCAACGTTTAGGGCACCAAACCCCACAGCGTCAAAACGCGTCATGAGAACAGCTCACGCAAATAAATCTTGTACTCGCCCAGTTTTCCGCCGTAATTTCCCGCAGAAATCTTAACCACACCGTCAACATTCATTGCTGCCTCTATGCCAGCCTTCATCGCCTTTTTCACAGCTTCCAACGAAACTCCATTAATTACTATCTCAGGGATGTAGCTGACACCTTCAGGAACCTTCGACTCCTTACCGAGTTTTTTCTTAAGTGACGGACAGTACGAGTGGTTTGTTGTAGGTCCAATCCATGGAAAACGTGTTTCAGGCTTCGAACCAGCAGAACAGATGTCGAATGATGTTATCACGCCCTTTACCTCGTGTATGACGTCTAAGGCTTTCTTGCCGGCTTCCTTAAGCGACTCCTTCGTTTTGCACATCACCCAGAAGTTTGCGCCCATAACGCCGTGGGCATAGCCAAGATAACGTTCAATCAAGAAGTTGGGAACCATTATGGGCACGAGGATGACTTCTCGTCCGTGTCGCTTTTCTACCCACTCGTAGCCGTCGCCGCAGTGTCCCACACGCTCCATCATGTCCATTTTTCCCTCCGCCTTAGGCATAGCGTCGAAAACCGCCGTGAAAGGCTTAACGAGAATGTCCTGTCGAATCCTATAAGAAAGCTCAATCTCAAACTTTTTCAAAGAATCTGAAAACGGCTTTTTCGGGTCTATTCCTCCCCAGAACTGTAGAACCGCTCCTATTCGCCTGTCCGGAGTCTGTTTTGGGCTTAGCCACTTTTCTATTCCGCCTTCAACCCTGCCGATGACGATGGAGGGTGTGGCTGTCGCGTGTAGGGCTGCTTTTCGCAGTGTTTCCTCGTCATCTGCAGTAACCATCACTCGACAAAGGATTCCTTCAAAGGCTTCCGCGTAAGTGTCCTCAACCAAACTTTTTTTAGCCATTTTATCCCAGCCCTCCGATGGCTTCTCCTCTCACCTTCTTTCTAAACTTGCTACTCTCTTCTGCCAGAGTTTCCATATTTTCGCTTGTGATTATTTTAACTTTGGGCAATTCAGCCGGATAAAGCTTGAAAAGGCGGTTAAGCAAAGTCTTGTTCGCTCGGCTTTTCTCTAAGGCGTTGGGGGTCCAGTTTTCGACAAGGGTGAGGGCTTGCGCTTTGCCAAACCTGCCGAAAACGTCGGCGATTATGGTGGTCACTATGCTATTTTCCGATAAAACCGCAATTTCAGAGTTTTTTACGGCGTATTGATTACCGTTGAAAGACACTACCAAGCCAGCGTTCTGCTTTACAAGTCGGAAGGCTTCAACGTCTGTTATGCTGTCTCCGACGTACATGACACCCGCCAACGCGACTCCCACCTTTCGCGCTGCATCTCTTATAGCCTCAGCCTTCTCACCACCTCCAACAGGATTAACGTCGCTGAAAATTCTGCCTATCTCCATACTCGTTACTTCTTTCCAGAAAATCTCGTCTAATCGCCGGACAGTTTTTTGGTCTCTTTCTGAGAAGTCTTCGGCGGATTTAGCGTTTTGCGGAATTTTTGATGTGGGCATCTGCGCGATTTCTTCTGCGGTTTCTTTGAGCATCGCCTTTTCTTTTCCTGTTACGTGGTATTTGTCGATGTCTAGTTTCGTGCAGTAGGTGTTTTTGTACGGGAAATCTAGGGCTTTGCACAGAGCTTTTATGTAGTGTTCGTAGCTTGTGCTCACGATAAAGGCGTGCGCTACTCCTCTAACATGTTGCAGCGTGTCCTTAATGCCAGAGACTAAAACAAGATGGTGCGCCGAAAATTCCCGCATCTTACGGTTTGTGACTCCGTAGGCTTTCAAGAACGGCAGAATAAGTTTCAGGGTGTCGCCAGCCTCGTAATGCGGTCTCTTCAGAACATCGGCTAGGATGTCGTCGTACCTGCTTATGACCGTGAACAGTTTGTCTCCGTCTGGAACAAAATGTGCTGTTATTTCAAAGGCGTTGTCGTTCTTGGAGATGGGTCCTTCGCAGTCGGAGATGAAGGCTCTTTTCACCGTTTGCGCCTCAACTCCTCCATGTGTCTGATGCTCTTTTCTATGTGCTGTTTGGAGGCTATGTCTGTTCTGTGCCAGAGCGCTCCGCCGGTTATGGCTTCTATGCCCTCGAGAGAGGTTTGTCTGGCTTCGTCTATGTCTTCGCCCACGCCAACTACGCCGACGGCTCTGGATTTTAGAGCGTAAGCTTCGCCATCGCGTGTTTCCATGGCTGCCGGATAGACTCGGATTCTATCACCATGCTTCTTGGATAGTTCGTACGCCTTTGAAAGGTCTACGGGTTTGCCGATTTCGCTCCTGTTTACTGAGGCTGGGTACGCCTCCGCGTAGCCGCCGTAGTTCGGTGGAACCTTGTATGTCAAGACTGTCGCGGCTTTTTCAATGCGTACGCGCGTTAGGTTGCCTTCCAAGATTTTGAAGCACACATCGACAAAATCGTCTTTCAGGATGGGGAGAATATTCATTATTTCTGGGTCGCCCGGTCTGCTGTTATTCTCGAGAATCTTGGGCTCCTTGCCCGTGTGCATGAAAGCCACGTAAAAAGGAACGCCTCTCAAACTCGTGTCGTCTTTTTTCTTCCACTCCTCGAAAATCTTTTCCACGATTTCGATTTCTTCGGCTCTCTCAGCGCTGGTCATAAAGGGTAAAACGTCACCTGTGCCTTTGTAGGAGCCCATGCCGCCTGTGTTGGGTCCTTTGTCGCCGTCAAACGCTCGTTTGTAGTCTCTTGTGTCTGGCAGGGGCACGAGGTGTTTGCCGTCGCAGAAGGCTTGGAAACTTGATTCTTCGCCTTCGATTTTTTCCTCTATTATGACGGAACCATACTGGAAATTAGACATGAAGTGTTCGAATAGCTGTTCGCGGGTTGTGAAGTGGTCTCCCCAGACGCCTACACCCTTTCCGGCTGCCGGCTGGTCTGGTTTGACGACCGCCTCGTTGTTTAGTTCGTCGAGCCATTTGTAGACAGCCTTTTTCGTTTCTTCTCGGTTTTTGTAGTCTTTCGGGTTGAAAATCTGGAAGCGCGGGTTTACTTCGGGCACTACTTTCTGGAATAGTAGGCGTTGCTGGACTTTGCTTGCTTCTATGGCGTATTCTTTTGTCGGACAGATAACTGGTATGCCAGTTCGTTTTTCGACAAGGTCGCGCACGCCTTCGATTATGGGTTTCTCTGGACCGACTATGCCGAAGTCTATTCTGTCCTTGTTGTTTTCTGCGAACCTGCAGACTTCCTCCACGCTCAAGTCGGGTATTACAACGTGTTTGGCGGCTTTTTGGACATTGAAAGGGTTTCGCTGCTTGTCCGCAACATAGACTTCCACGTCGTAGTTTTGGCTGCGTGCAAAGGCGTCAATCATGGCTACTTCTCTTGCGCCGTAAGAGACTACGAGTATGCCCACTTTTTCCATGGTTTAATCCCATCAAGATTGTTAGAAGAGTAATTGCGAAGCCTAATCGTTTTTGCCGCTACGTGTTCTGAACCAGTTGCTCTATCTCATAGAGTCTCCCCGTTTCCTCGTAGCCTTCTAAGAATCGTTTTCTCATCTCGTCTGCGATTTTCTGCGCTAGCGGAGTGGGGTATTTGCCCGTTATGCACGCCATGCAAAGCTGGTCTCGTGTAAAGCCCGTTGCTCTCACAAAGTTTTCTATTTTCTGGTAGCACACGGCGTCTGCGCCTATTATCTTCGCTATCTGTTCTGGCGTGTGCTTGGAGCCTATGAGTTGCCCGTAGGTTGCCATGTCTATCCCGTAGAAGCACGGTCCAATGATGCGTGGGAACGTCACGAACAGGTAGACTTTTTTGGCGCCCATCCTGCGAAGTTTCTCGATTATGACTTTGGTTGTGTCGCCTCGCACGACGCTGTCTTCGGTCACTATTACGCGTTTCCCTTCAAACTTGGTTGGTAGGATGTTGATTTTCTTGTCTATCGTCGCGTAGCGGTCCTTGTTGAGAAGGATGAAGGCTCTTTCTGTGACGTAGCGGTGTCTGCGGGAGGCGCGTTCCCATCGTAAGCCAGACTCCTCATGCGCTCCCATCGCGGCGTCGTCGCCGGTTTCTGGGAGAGAGATAACTATGTCCGAGTCTTTGACAACGTCTGGGTTTTCTCTCACGAGGTTTCTGCCAAACTCTTCACGAACTTCGTAGACGTATTTGTTGTCGAACCGTGAGTCTGGTCTGGCGAAGTACGCGAACTCGAAAGCGCAGAAAGCCTTCCGTGGGTCGTTTGCCAACTGCTCGCTGTGGAAGCCATCTTTTGACACGGTTATGAGTTCGCCGGGTTCAATTTCATGGTCTCGTTCGAAGTTATTTATGTCTAAGCCAACGGTTTCTGAGGAGAAGGCGTAGGTTGAGCGGTCTTCGCTGTGTCCAGCGCACAGGGGTCTTATTCCGTGCGGGTCTTTGAAGGCGAAGAACTTGCCGTCTTTTGTTATTCCAGCCACGGAGAAGGCGCCTTCGATTTCTTGCATGCACGTTTCGACGGCTGGAGTTAGCTCCTTGCCTTTCATGAGTTCGATTAGGAGTTTGTGGCAGATGAGGTCGGAGTCGCATTCGTAAGAAAAGCCAGGGAACTCTTTGCTTATCTCCTTTTTAATCTGGAAGGTGTTGACGACGTTGCCATTAAAGGACACGGCGAGTTTAAACCCGTTCTTTGAGGCTGTGACTGGTTGTGTGCCTTTTATCAGTGATTTCTCATCGCACTTTCCAGAGGTAGTGTACCTGACGTTCGCGATGCCCATGTTGCCGGGCAGTCGTCCGAACCATTCTTGGATTGCGCTCGTCTTGATTTTGGGGATCAGGTCTAGGCTGCGGTGAGCATGAAAATTGCCATCATGATAAGTGAGAAACCCATGAGATTGGTGCCCGCGGTGGTTTTGGGCGCGCATTCCCCAATATATGTAGGGGAATATGGGTTGGTTTTCGTAGTTTACTGCGGCGAAGACTCCGCACGCTATTTTTAACCGGTCTCCCATACTTTGGGAATAGAGAAGGGAGATTTATCTGTTTTTAGAACATTTTTAACTAAATTCCATGGATATCTGGACTTTATGTCTAGAACTTCTTTTCGTTCTTTGCCTTTCAGGTCCCGGATGGCGTAAAGCGTGATTACAGCTGAGACGCCTCTTCGTCTCAGAGATTTCACGTAATTAAGAACTTTGTCTCTGTCGCCTCGCATGCAGTCTTTGAGCGCCCAGCCCACGCCTTTCCTCACCATGTCCTCCTCATCCCAAATCAGATTGTCGCACAGCTCTAATACTTCATCAGTAAACTGTCCATTCATTCCAACTCTTCTTGTAAACACGACCACGCTGGCTCTCCGCTTCCACAGGCTCTCTGACCTGTTCCATTTTTTTAAGAGATTCAGGGTTTCTTTTGGATACGCCTTAAGCAAGGGTTGCATGATGTAGAGACTGAACCCGTCTGTCGTCCCCCAGTTGTTGAGGCAGTCTGCCATCTCGTCCAAAAAGTCAAAGTGGGCGAGTTCCATTTGTTTTACGCCATGTTCGAGGACAACGATTCCGAACGTGCTTTGTTCAGACAAACCCGACTTGAAAAACGCTCTTGCGAGGTCAAGCTTCTCTTCAAGGCTTATTTTTTTGAAAACGTCACGGTATGTTCTGATGAGTTCTATAAGCGCTGGAGTCTTGATTCCGTAAGACTTGTGTCCAGCCGTTTTGTGGTAGTACTTGTCAAGCTTGGCTAGTTCTGAATCTGCTCTTTTTTCCAATTGTCCGACAATTTCCGAATACAAACGTTTTACTTTCAAGTTAGACCCTTTAAGCTCTTTACATCTGAAGTTTCGGTTCTTATGGTTTTTGGGCACATCTCTCAGACAGAGGATTGTGTAGAAAAATGAGGGGTAGATTTCATCAGCAACTCTTTTCGCCTATCATCACAGCCGGATGTTCTAATCCCTGCTCTTCTCATCATCTGACGGTGTAGATATCAAGCCGTTTCACATAAAATCTTTTTGCGCCAACAAGCATGTTCAAGGTCTCTTGCCGCCGCAGTGCGGACACTCGTCCAGCGTTTCATCGTAGGTGTTGCCGCAGTACTGACATCTGATTTTCACGATTTCGCGTATTATCTCCTTCTCCTTTATCACTACCTGATTTTCCGACTGTTGACCTTGAAGGTCTTTATCCGCTTTCATGAGTCGGAATATCCATGAGATAATAATAATCACGAAGGCGAACACGAAAATAATCCAAAACATGACTTCAAATGGCATCATCTAAACGCACACATCGAAATGTTAGAACTAATGCGCATATTTAAGCGTAAATTCAGTGGTCTAATTTTCATTAGGGTGCGCTATGCGTTTTGTTCCAGACGCGCGGGGAAATGACTGCTTTAGACATTCTTGTATGTCCAAGCCTTGTGCTCTTCAGCAGTACGCTCCGGTTCCGCTTCCTCTTCTGCAGTCCTCTGGAGTTTTTGTTCGTTCTTGATACGCTCTAGCTCCTTTTCCTTTTCCTCGGGAATCAACTGATTCAGTTTGTCAACAAGTCTTTTTGCGTTTTGTGTTTCAAGTGGAATGACAATGTCTCTGTGGCGGGGAAGGACTATCTTGACGTTTCCTTTCTCGTCCATTCTTACAGCGTCAATGTCACTCAGACGTATGTGCAGCGGAGCAAACAAGCCAAGTATATGTCCCAAGGTTTGCCTGAGAACCGGCTTGTTTTCAAGAGCCTCCTCGATGTCATCTTTGACACTTCCATGTAGGTCTATCCTGAGCATGTTCTCGTAGAGTCTAACAACATAATGTGGTCCGTCAATCTCCAAAACTACGGGTACTTCTGGCATGCGTGTTATCACCTTCCTCTTTTCAATACACATCACTAAAACTAATAAGTTTTTCACTTTGCAAGGCAACTGAGATTCGTCTACTTCACAATATTTTGTCAACTTTGAGGTGCGCCAAATATCCGATTACGCCGTAGAACGGCAAGGCGAGCATCTCAGTCACCTGTCCCAATGAGACCGGGAAACCTCCGAAGACAAGAAACCCCCAAAACAGCAGAAAGCCTCCGTAAATAGTCAGAGATTTGAAGTTGTGAAAGTTTTCCGTAGTCTTCCAGCCGAGGTGGACGTTTGAGAAGATAAGCAACACAAACAGTGGAGCAAAAAGCAAAATGGCATACTTTTTGTACCAAGGCAAATCATTTAGCCTTCCATTTTCCTTCCTCCTCCGGAAAACGCTGGGAAGATCGGGAAGAAAGGCACTGTAGAAGAAAACAAGCATTCCCCACAGCATTGAGTCAAACGCGTTTTCCTGCAAGAAAAACAGGTCTCCAAGAAGATAGATTATGCTGAATGGCAAGATGATGTACTCGAACACCTGAACAGCCACACGAACGTGCTCAGAAGTTTCTTCCTGCAGCCGCCAAGAGGGAAGCCTTGACCGAATTTTCTTGTTTACGCTCTCGAAGAAGTTCAGTATGAAAGCAAAGAGGGCGTTATGTAGACCCAACAGCATGTGGCGCACTACAACAAAGAACTTTCTTATCCTTGATGTGTCCGTCACTCATCACAATAGCATAGTTTTCTGGTTACTTGATTTATCTTTTTTGGTGTTCCAAGGAGCCACTCAGTTTTATGCAACACATGGATGATGGATAAAGGAAGATTTTTGCGGCTATTCTACTGAGCTTGATGTTATGGCTAGCTCCGCTTTCGAGACTACGTGTATCCACCAGTTCAGTGCCGTGTAAGAATTGTTGTAATATACTACGAGTCTTGCCACAGAGTCTGTTTGAGCATCGCAAGGAACAGTGCCATTCCACGTTAAGGTTTTCGTTTTAGAAGGCTTAAGTGTTAATGTCTGCCGTGTTCCCTTCCAAATCCAAGTGTCGCCTTCGAAAGCTATGTTGACAGCCCACGTGCCTTCAGCGGTTCCCGTGTTCTTGAACGTAATTTTGACCATGAACGCTTCACACGGTGCCTTGTCAACAACGCCTCCATCGCCGCCGCAAGCCAAACAAGCCACAGGCAGGGCGCTCTGACTGAAAAACGAAACAATCAAAACAGTAATCAGCATCGCTACGGCAAGAGAGCCTAAGGCAAGTCTTTTAATTAGTGGTCCCTCCTTTCTCCCAAAGATAATGTACTAACGGTCCTCTTTATGCGTTCTGCAGAATACTTCTATAAGAAAACAATAGAACTCTTTAACGAATCCATAATTGAATGTATATATAAGGGAGGGGGGTAGACGCCGCAGAGCAGTCACATCATGACGTTCATGGCGTTAGTCTAAACTTGTCTCTCGGGTAAAGCGCCACTTCCCTAATGTTTTTCTTCCCAGTCAACATCATCGTCAACCTCCCCAAGCCTATCGCCCATCCCGCATGCGGCGGCATACCGTAATCAAAAGCCTGCAAATGGAACCTGAAAGCCTCAGGGCTCAAACCCTGCTCCTTCAACCGCTTTACCAGAAGCTCTTTAGACGCAATCCTCGTTCCTCCGGAAACCAGCTCCATCGCACGCCAGTTCAGGTCAAAACCCTCGCACAAATCCGGGTTGTCGTCTCGCGGTTTTATGTAGAAGGCTTTGGAATGCGTCGGCCAATCGGTGACAAAGTAGAAGTGCGGGCAAATCTTGCCCAGAGTCCTCATCGCCGGCGTAGGTATATCTTCGCCCCACGGAATCTCTACGCCTTCGCGCTTCAAATCTCGCAACACATCATCGTAAGTTAGGCGTTTGAAAGGAACCGCTGGCACTTCTACCTTATGTTTTAACGTGGCCAATTCTTTATGGCATTTTTCCTTAACAACCTTGCAAAGATGTTGCATAAGTTGCTCGAGCAGCTGCATAACAACCTCGGCATCCGCAAACGCCTGCTCAACATCCACAGAAACAAACTCGCTCAGGTGCTGCCGCGTGTGAGACTCCTCAGCACGGAAAAACGGACCAGCCTCAAAAACCTTCTCTAAGCTCATCACGAGCTGCTCCTTGTACAGCTGCGGACTCTGCGCAAGGAACGCCTTCTTCTTGAAGTAATCAACAACAAAGAGCGCCGCGCCACCCTCGGTTGCGGACGCGATTATGCGTGGCGTGTGAACCTCAACGAAGCCCTTTTCAAAAAGGAAACCACGTATCGTCTCCAAGGCTGTGTGCTGCACCTTGAAAACAGCCGCATTTCCCTCTTGGCAAAGGTCCAACGCCCGCGCATCCAACCGAACCTCCAGGTTCGCAGGCGTTTTCCCAGCTATGTCAATTGGCAACTGAGCAACGGCCGTTCCGAAGACCTTGATCTCCTTCGGAACCACTTCGATTCCTCTCGGCGTCATGTTAGTCTTTTTCACAACGCCCTTCACGCCAACGCTGTACCGCCTCTGCAAAGCGTCAGACTTCGACAGAATTTCGCTGTCCACCTTCTTCTTTGGAACAGTAACTTGAACGGTGCCCTCCCTGTCCTGCAGTATGACAAAACGAATCCCGCCCAAATCACGAATTTCCTGAACCCAGCCAAAGAGCGTAACCTCTTCACCGTCCATTTCGGGCTTAACCTCAGCAGAATAATGCGTCCTACGCCAACCACCAAGCGAATCCAACTTCATAATTCAAACCGCCCAAGGCGTTAATCAGCAAACTCCACACGCAAGACCATGTTCCGAACCTTACGCGCAATCTCCTTTAAAGCCTTTACATCGAAAAACGACTGCCCGCCACGCCTTCTCGCACGCAAAATAACCCGTGTCTCAGTCGTTCCATCGGGCAGCCAAATCGTGTTAATAGTCATGATACTCAGAGGCGCAAACAAATCCTCCAAAAACTTACGGTCATCAACTCCGTACTCCAAGACACGAACATTCTTGCCAGTCGCTTCACCCAGAGCCTTAATGATTTTTCCGCCATAACCTAAAAGACGCGGAACATCCCCCGAACCAACAATCACCGCCAAAGTCCTGTCCGCTTCGACGGCCTTATGAAAATAAACGTTCTGCAATGATGGATATTTATCCTCCAACGACAACAATAAGCGCGCAACCTTCAAGTCTACGTCACTAACTTCGCCAGACTTTAGTTTATCCAAACACTTCGGACACAGTATCCCGCTCTTCAAACAGAAACTGCACAACGTTGTTTTCACTTGGAAAAACACCCCTCGACAAATAAAGGAGGGGGGCGGAGCCTTGCACGCTCGTGTGAACGCTGATTTAGCGTTCTAGAGTTATCTCGATTGTACTGACGTTTGTAGGCGTGCTACCCTCTTCTCTGGGCGCCATTTGCTGCGTTCCAATGCCGACCTTTTTGATCTTTACGTCCGGCAGGAATCGGCGTCTAACGACTTCAACGACGTCAACTGCTCGACTTATCGAGCGCCCTCTAGCTTTAACGTTTACTTCTTTTGCTCCGCCGTGAAAGAGGGTTATGCAAGCCAGTACGTAGTTCATTACTGGCTTATTTCCGATCAACACAGAGTTGCTTTCTGACATTCTGACCGCCTCACTCCTAGTTTTTCCATTTTCTGTGGCTTCATAACCTTTTTTTCCGATAAATAAATACATTGCGGTTTACTCCTCTATAAAAAGGTAAAAATCGCCTATCTTTCACGCTTTTCATTTGCTAAACTTTTAAATAATCCCTACTATTGTAAAATTTAAGCTCGGCAAAACATTACATAGAGGGAGGAAATACTTTGGAAACTCTCACGAGACGTTCAACGAAGCTGCTTCGAATGCTGTACGAAAAGGGCAAATCCACAACCACGTACACACTGCACGTGAAACAAGACGAACTGGCAAAACAGCTAGGCATAAGCAGACAGGCACTAAACGTCCACCTGCGAAAACTCAGAGACCTGAACTACATACGCACGGGCAGAGGCTTCATAGACGTAACCGAAAAAGGGCTTACTGTGCTCGGAATAGCCTCAACACCAGCCTTCGTGTTTCTCAAAGTTTCGCCCCACAAGAGAATGTACGCTTATGAAAAGGTCAAAGAGCTCACACTCCAGAAAGCCTTTAGAGTCGCAGGAGACGTCGACGCCCTCTTGATAGTTGACCGTGAAAAGCTCGACGAAGTCTTGAAAAGGTTATCTGCGATTGAAGGAATACAGGACACAAAATCATACGTCGCAATAGAGAGCATAAAGTAAAGGAGAAAAAACGCCATGAAACTGTTCGAGTACGAGGCAAAGGACATACTCGCAAAATACGGAATCCCAACGCCTCAAGGCGGACTGGCAACAAACAAAAGCCAAGCACACGAGGCTTTATCAAAACTGAAACCACCATTCGCGGTCAAAGCACAAGTTTTGGTCGCTGGAAGAGGAAAAGCGGGTGGAATACTCTTCGCCAACACCGTTGAGGAAGGAGAAAAAGCCGCAGAAAAACTGCTGAGCATGCAGATAAAGGGCATACCAGTAAAAAGCGTGTGGATTGAGGAGAAGATACAGGTGAAAAAAGAACTTTACTTCGGCATAACAAACGACAGATTCAACCAAAGCTACGTCATAATAGCCTCAAGCGTTGGCGGAATGGAGATAGAGGAAATAGCCGCACAAGCCCCAGAAAAGATCGTCAAATTCCCAATAAACCCCCAACATGGTTTTTATGGCTTCCAAGCTCGACAAATCGCAAGAAAACTAGGGTACGCAGGAAACCAACTTTCAGAGCTTGGAAGAATCTTCGAAAGGCTATACCATGTTGGCATGGATTATGACACTGAATTAATTGAGATGAACCCTCTGATGGAAACTGTGGACGGAAAGTTTGTCGCAGCGGACGCCCGCATAATAATAGATGACAACGCCCTATTCCGCCACCAAGAATACAAGAAACGACTTCTGGAAGGCGAAAGTGAACTCACCCCGCAAGAGATAGAGGCTCTAAAAAACGATTTAGCTTACGTTAAACTGGACGGAAACATAGGCGTAATAGGCAACGGAGCAGGCCTCGTGATGGCAACACTAGACACGATACAATATTACGGTGGAAAACCCGCGAACTTTCTCGACGTCGGCGGAGGAGCACCATCAGAAAAAATCGCCACAGCCCTCAAAATAGTTCTTTCAGACCCTAAGGTTAACGCTCTCTTCATAAACATTCTAGGCGGAATAACACGCTGCGACGAAGTCGCAAGAGGAATTTTGGAAGCGAAAACGAAGGTCGGAGTGGCAAAACCCATGGTTATCAGACTCGTGGGCACAAACGAGGAAGAAGGAAAACGAATATTGACAGAGGCTGGAATACACGTTCTGGAGAGCATGGAGGAAGCCGCACAGCGAGTCGTTGAAATCGCCAAGCAAGGAGGCAAATAGTTTGGGAATAATAATAGGCAAGAACACGCGAGCAATCGTTCAAGGCATAACAGGCACTCAGGGAAGCTTCCACACCAAACTTATGCAAGAATACGGCACAAAAATCGTTGCGGGCACAGCGCCTGGGAAAGGCGGGACTCAAACCTTTGGTGTCCCGGTTTATGACACTCTTCAAGAGGCTCAAGAAAAGCATTCGGCAAACGCCTCTATAATCTTCGTTCCAGCACCATTCGCCGCCGACGCAGCCATTGATGCCTTAGAAAACGGAATGAAAACCGTCGTAATAATAACGGAGCACATCCCAATAAAAGACGCAATCGACGTGATGGCACGCGCAAAAGAAGTCAACGCAAAAATAATTGGACCGAACACACCGGGCATAATAACCCCCGGAGAGAGCAAACTCGGGATAATGCCAGCCCACATCTTCAAACCCGGCAACGTAGGAATGGTCTCCAGAAGCGGAACCCTTACGTACGAGATAGCCGCGGGCTTAACCAGAAACAGTCTGGGACAATCCACATGCCTCGGGTTGGGAGGAGACCCGATAACAGGCTTAAACTTCACAGACGCACTAAAAATGTTCGAAAAAGACAGGCAAACGAAAGCCGTGGTTTTGATAGGCGAAATAGGCGGAAACCTCGAAGAATTAGCAGCCAGATACATCTCAGAGAAGAAATACCCAAAACCAGTCGTAGCCTTTATCGCCGGACGGACTGCTCCACCAGGAAAGCGCATGGGACACGCAGGCGCAATAGTGATGGGAAAGGCAGGAACCGCCGAAAGCAAGATTGAAGCTTTCAAGAAAGCGGGCGTTAAAGTAGCTGAAAAACCGAGCGACGTAGCAGAACTTGTCAGAATTTAGGTTGCAACTAGCAAAAAGTATATTTGCCAGCTAGGTATCTGAGTTTTAGCCACCAGAAAGATGAAACCAAATGCCAATCTTAGATCCGCTAAAGAAAACAATTGCGCAAAGGCACAGACTCTACAAGAAAATCTGCAGAGATTGCGGCGCCAGAAATGCCGAAACGGCGGTAAAATGCAGAAAATGTCATAGCAAAAACTTGCGGTGGAAGAAAAGAGAAATCGTGAAGTAACGCTCAGGCTATAGGATTTTGAGCAAAGTCTCAATGTTAAAGACCGTGTTTGCACACCCGTTCTTGATTAACGGGACGGATTGACCGGCTATATCCATACCTTTTGATACCTCTCCGCCCAGCCTCAACTCCTCACCGCAGGCAACTCCAACAACACCATCGTAATGCTTGGACTTCAAAATCTTTGGAACACAAGAACCTCCAGGCAGAATGTAAACGTCATAACCTTTTTTCTCGGCAAGCCTAACTGACTTGTTAACCAGACAGTCTGGAGAGCAATGGGCACAGACATAAGAAGGGCGAGTCGAGTCAAACACTGCCTGACAACGGTTGTCCATGTACTTTCTAGAACAGTGCGGCAGAAAAAGCGCTCTTCTCTGCGTCTTAACAAATTTTTCTCGTTCTATGACGTTTCTAGCTTGCATGTTGATAAGGTCTTGAACCACAACTACGGTGTCGGATAAGTCAAGACCAGTCGTCTCATCAATCTTGAATTTCTTAATAATGTCTTGAGTAGTCTTGCCGACTTTCTTATGCACGCTAAGCTGATAACCAACTTTAGCTATCTCAGTGAAGAAGAAACGCGGAATCTTTGAGAGGTCGAACGTGAACTTGTATGGCATGTCCTAAACGTTAGACAGACAAACATTTAAGATTAACGAATGTTTATATCTAATTTCAAACTTACAACAGGTCCAAAACCGAGGAGGCTTGATGATGGGCATACTTGACAGGTTTAGAAAGAATAAAGGAAAGAGTGCGGCAACAGAGGGCCCGAAAATCGTGACCGAACTCGAGAAGCTCTGCGGAAGCGACAAGGAAACCTATGAGGCGTTGTCTCAGATACTGCATCTTGACCCGAGAAAAATAGGTATGACTGCGAAGGAGTCTGCTGAAGAAGGAAAAAAATACGAGAAGGCTGGAGAGCTTGTCAAAGCCAACGTGTCATACGAGGTTGCTGGCGGTCTGGCACTTTATGAGGGCGACGTAAAGAAAGTTATAGAGTATTATAGTGCGGCTGAGAAGGTGCTGCCCAACGCAAAGTATAAGATATTGAGGACGAAGAACATAGAGAAGGCTGTGGCTAAAGCGCAAGAGTACTACAAGACATACCTGAAATAGTTCTGAAACAATTCGTTGAACACGCAGTAGTGTAGGAATAAAGGAATCGGTTACCGCACTATTTTTCTGTCTCTTCTGTGTATCCCAGAAGGTCTCTCAGGGACTTCACTTCTTCTCTCAGCATGCCCACTTCGCTTTCGAGAGCGGTTACCCTTGATTCCGCGACTTTCCTTAGTTTGTCGATTTCAATCATCAAGTTTGACCGCTCCGTCTCCAGAGTCTTTATCTTTTCCCGCAGGTTCTTCAGAGTCTGCACGAGCTCTCCCCTTATGCCCTTAATTCTTTCAACCATGTTTTTAATGTTTGCTGTCTCCTCAACCTTGGTTTCAACTTCTAAAGTGGACCTGAATCGGGCTTTGCATTTGGGGCACTCGAATATTCCCATGGCGATTTTGGGTTCTTCGCCTCCTCTCGATGGTTTGCGCGTGGAGAATGGCCATGTCTTTACGGGTGTGGCTACTTCGCTCCTGCATTTTGGACACTTAACCAAACCATAAACCCCTCTTGTAGTTATTGGGTTCGTGGTCTAAAATGTGTTGTGTAAGTAACTTCTATGGCGGGTTTGGGATAAGTTATTAACGGTAATAATGTAAAATACGGAGTTGGTGGGTGGCTGGGGACGTGCAGGTTGTTGAGTTAAGGACTAAGTTGGAAGAGAAGATAAGGGCTTTAGAGGATGAGAAGCGGGCGCTCTTGGAGGAGGTGGAGCAGCTCAAGGAGGTTGTTGAGTTGAGTGAGAGAGCGAAGGGTTTGGAGAGTGAGGTTGACAAGTTGCGGAGGGAGGTTAAGACGTTGAAGGAGAGGATTCCGCAGGAGTTTCTCCGAGAGCTCGGCGAGGTGATGTCTCAGGTGTTGGGCGAAGAAGAGGAGGAGAAGACGGCGGAGGAAGAGTGTTCCTGCGATGAAGAAGAACTCGTCTAGATGAGCTTAAACCTGAGTGAAAGTGAAAAAAGAAGAGGGAAGATGGTTAGAGAGACATCTGGAACAGTAAGCGTTCGACGAGTTCTTTGTAGCGGTTTCTGATAGTGACCTCGGTCACTTGGGCTATCTCGGCTATCTCTCGTTGTGTTTTTCTTTCGCCGGTTAGTACTGAGGCTATGTAGCTTGCTGCGGCGGCTATGCCTGTTGGTCCGCGTCCGGAGGTTAGTTTTAGTTCTTTTGCGGCGGCTAGTATTTTGTGGGCGATTTCTTCGACTTTTCCTTGCATGGTTAGTTGGTTTGAGAATTTGGTTATGTACTGGCTGGGTTTGAGTGGGGGGATGGTGTAGTCGAGTTCTTTTATGAGGAAGCGGTAGCTTCTGCCTACTTCTTTTTTGTTGACGCTGGATGCTTGGGCGATTTCTTCGAGTGTTCTGGCGAGTCCGCACTGTCTGCAGGCGAGGTAGATTGCGGCGGCGGTGACGCCTTGGATTGAGCGTCCGCGGATTAGGCGTTCTTTGACGGCTTTTCGGTAGATTACGGAGGCGGTTTCTAGGATGTTTTTGGGGAGGTTTAGGTTGTTGGCGATTTTTGTGATTTCGGACAGTGCGAAGGCGAGGTTGCGTTCTGTTGCGTCTGAGACGCGTATGCGTCGCTGCCATTTTCTGAGGCGGTAGACCTGGGCTTTTTGTCCGGGTGAGAGGTTTTTTCCGTAGATGTCTCGGTCGTGCCAGTCTATCATGGTTGATAAGCCTTTATCGTGAATGGTATAGGTTAGTGGGGCTCCGACCCGTGTGCGTTTTGTTCTTTGTTCGTCGTCGAAGGCTCTCCATTCGGGTCCTCTGTCGGCTATTTTTGCGGCGACGACGAAGCCGCAGTCCATGCAGACTATTTCGGCGCACTCGTAGTCGCGCATGAGTCTGGTGCTGCCGCATTCTGGGCAGGATTGGACTTTTACGGGTTCGGGCTGTTGCGCCTGTGTGGAGGGAGGGTCGGGTGCCTCAGTTCTTTCTTTATCGGTACTCATTCGGGTTTTCTCCTTTCTCCTCTTTTTGAGGGGAGCACGTACAGGGTTTTGTTAACTAGCTTTTCGGGTTCGTGTGTTGTGGGTTTTATGGAGGCGTATGGTGAGGAGACTGGTCCGAATATGTCGAGGATTTTTCCGACGGGTTTCAGGTGCTCATCGACGGCGGTTTCGCCGATTCTTGGGAGGTTTTCGATTTTTGTTATTATGTTCCGGCTTGGAGTTGTGTGGAGAACTTGGCCTAGTCTCTGCAAACTTTTTGTTTCCCCTCACGAAAAGCGAATGGTTCAAGAACGGAGCAGTTTATTTAAACCTTTCTACCATAATTTGTAAGTGAAACTTCTTTTGCGTTCGATTTTAGTCGAAACCTTCAAAAATAAGCCCACAAGGCTGGAGATGCAGAAACGTGCTTTCAGCTGAGGCTTTTTGTTATGTCGGATATTATTTTCTCGAGTTTTGCCATTTTTGCTTCGATTCTGGTTGATACCTTCTCCAGCTCGTTCATTCGTTTCTTGAAGTTCTTTGATGATGCTTTCGGCTTCAATGAGCTTCCCAAGATTACAGTGCACGGAAGTGGTTATATGTCTTAATTCGAACGAAATAATATTCCGACAGTGGAAAGGCTAATGCCATGGGAGATTTCATTCCGCTTCAAGGCTATTATTGATGTTTTTTGCAAGAGCTAAAAAGGACAACGACGTTAGATTTGGAAGGAGGGAATCTGATGAAGTATGAGATAAAGTATAAACCGTCTTATTCAATGCTTGTGGTGAGCTTAGAATCAAACGAGAAGATAGTTGCTGAGTCGGGCGCGATGACGTATATGGACCCGAACATTGAGGTTCACACGAGGAAGAGAGAGACAAGCCTCTTGGGCACCTTGGGTCTGGCGATTTTTGGGCGTCAGTCCTTCTGGGTGAATGAGTACACTGCGGGTAGTGGTTCTGGAGAGGTTGGGTTCGTTTCTGCGCCGGTGGGCGACATCGAAAGACTGGAGATTAAGCCGAATCAGGGCTATGTCATACAGAAGGCCGCTTACATAGCTTCCACGGAGAGCGTGGATTTGGACGTTAAGTGGGAAGGCTTCACGAGAGGTTTGTTCGGGCAGGGGTTGTTCATGATAAAGGTTACGGGTGACGGAGTGCTGTTCATTAATACTTTTGGTGCCATAGACAAGCACGTCTTGCAGCCTGGTCAATCGATGATTGTTGACAACTTTCACTTGGTGGCTTTCAGTAGCACGTGCAACTACAAGGTCACGAAGTTCGGCGGTTTGAAGGAGACAATCCTTGGTGGAGAGGGTCTGGTGACGAATATCGTGGGACCGGGGGAGGTTTACATTCAGACGAAGAATTTGGGGGAGTTTGTCGAGTGGCTTTGGACTTTGCTTGAGCCGAGAGTGAGGGCGAGAGCACGCTAAAGACCGCGCATCCTCTTTTTTCCATTGTATTTGCAGTCCAGATAGAATTATCTCAGCGTAATTTTGCCACCTGTTGCGAGGTAGATTACTGATTCACAGACGTATGTTGCGTGATCAGCTATTCGTTCAAGATATCTTACTATAAGAACACTGGAGATCGTACATTTGTTTGTGGCCGAGCCCTTTTCGATCAGTTTATCTAGATATCTAAAATACATTTTGTCCACTTCTTGTTCCGTTTGGGACACGGCTTTCGCGAGTTTGGTGTTGTGGCTTCTCAGTGAGTCGATGCTTGTTCGCACCATGTTCAAGACTTTTTCACCCATATTCTCAATGTATTCTCGTATCCAACTTTCACATTCCTTCAGACTGCCCACCCGTTGTGTGATGTAGGATATGTCGAACGCGTATCTGCCATACCGAGCAAAGTCGTAGCCTATTTTCATGTAGGATTTTATCGTCCTGAGGTCAGATGCCACTGGTTGAAACCTAGCAATGAGTTCAAAAGCTTTGTCTTCGACCTGATCAGCCATCGAGACAAGCATGTCTGAGAGTTCATGTATCTGACTGTGAGCGCTTGTCGCGTTTAGGCTGCTTTTAATCGATAATGAGATGGTCTTATACGTGAGTTCTCCCATTTTATAGAGCATTACTGACAGTTCTTCCAAACCAGTGTCTATTATTCTGCTCATTTTTTTCTTCACCTAACCAAATTCTCCCGTAATGTATTTCTCTGTCAACTCGCTTCTCGGGTTTTCGAAAATGTCCTTGGTTGGTCCATATTCTACAAGCTTACCCAGATAAAGAAAGGCAGTATGGTCAGAAACCCTTGCCGCCTGCTGCATGTTATGAGTAACAATTATCACAGTGTAATCTTCGATCAACACCCGTATGAGCTGTTCTATCTTCGTGGCGGCGGTGGGATCGAGAGCCGATGTGGGCTCATCCATCAAGAGCACTTCAGGCTCGATTGCTAAGGCCCTTGCGATGCACAGTCTTTGTTGTTGCCCTCCGGATAGGCTTGCACCTGACTTACCTAATTCTGCCTTGACCTCGTCCCACAGATGGGCCGCCTTTAGACTTTTTTCAACCATCTCATCCAGTCTGCGCTTGTCGCTAATGCCATTCAGCTTCAATCCAGCTGCCGCGTTATCGTAGATTGACATCATTGGAAACGGATTCGGTTTTTGGAAGACCATACCGATTCTTCTTCTCACAGTAACGGGATCGACACCCTCACCGTAGATGTCTTCCCCATCTAATAGGACTCTTCCCGTGACTCTCGCTCTTGGGGTAATCTCATGCATTCTGTTGAGACATCGTATAAGCGTGGTTTTTCCGCATCCGGATGGGCCTATTATGGCTGTGACTACGTTTTCTTTTATTTTCATCGTGATGTTTTGTAGGACCTGTTTTTTTCCGAACCAAGCGTTAAGGTCTTCGATTTCAATCTTGTAACTCATCCGTCAGCCTATCCGTATTTTTCTCTCGTCGCATATCTAACGGTTATGTTGATTAAAAGAATGATGAAAATGAGAACAAGGGATGCTCCCCATGCGCGATATGTATAATATGGCGACTGGGAAAAATTGAATATAGCCAAGGGTAGTGCTGCAGTAGGTTGGGTGAAACCGCCAAACCAGAACCTGCTGCCCAGTATCGTTAGAAGTAGAGGCGCTGTTTCGCCTGATATTCTCGCGATTGAAAGAAGGATGCCTGTGGCGATACCTCTTTTGGCACTGCTCAGGACCACAGTCATAGTCGTTTTCCACCGTGGCACTCCGAGCGCTATTGCCGCCTCTCTTATAGTCATAGGTACGAGCTTGATTGCTTCTTCAGTTGTTCTCGTCACTATTGGAATCATCATAATCGCCAAAGCGACGCCACCGGCTAACACGGACCAGCCGATTGCGACGACTATCAGTGCCCAGCCAAGGATTCCTAACACTATCGAGGGTACGCTCGTCATAACGTCGTTAAGAAATCTAACTATCGTAGCAATTCGGGTTTGCCGAAATTCTGCCAAATACACTCCTGAGAAAACTCCGATCGGGATTCCTATAACTGATGCCAACGCTACCACTATGAGAGTTCCTTGAATTGCCGGTCCGATTCCTCCGCCCGGCTCACCTAGTGGCGGTATCTCCTCGAAGAAAAAGCTGAGGTTCATTGCTGGCAATCCTCTGAGAATCGTCTCAGCCAAAATGCTTGCAAGCGGGATTAAAGCAACGACAAGAGCCATGTAAGCCAGTGAAACCATTATTCTGTCTTTCATTTTTCTGAACGTATAACTTCTCATTTCAAACCATCTCCGCTTCTCTCACTCTTCTTGTCGAACGCCAAATTATCAGCCTAGCCGAAGCGTTCACCACTATTGCTAGAGCAAATAGTATGAGCCCCACTTCCACCAACGCGGAAATGTAAACTGGAGGAGAACTGGCTTCCCTGAATTCGTTTGCTATGATCGAGGCCAACGTAGAGCCAGGTTGAAAAAGTGATCCGAACATGTTAAACGAGTTCCCGATAACCATCGTGACAGCCATAGTTTCTCCCATAGCCCTGCCTAAACCAAGCATTATGGCGCCTATCACACCGGATCGTCCATAACTCATGACGACTCTCGCTTTCTCCCATTTTGTGGCGCCTAATGCGATGACTGCTTCTCTTTGGCTGTTTGGAACTGCGGCTAAAACATCTCTTGATATGGCTGAGACTGTTGGAATTATCATTATTGCAAGAACGATGCCTCCAGTCAACACAGACGACCCACTTGGTGTTCCCTGAAGGATGGGCAAGAAGCCGAGTATTGCCTGCAAGGAGGGGTAGACGTTACGCTGAAGGAAGGGAATCAGAACGAATATCCCCCACAAGCCGTAGATGACGCTGGGGATAGCAGCCAACAGCTCTACGAAAAAAGAAATCAAGTAATTGAAGCTTCTTGGCGCAAACTCCGAAAGAGACAACGCAATTCCTAAGCTTATTGGAACACCCAGAAGAAGGGCTATTGCCGACGAGACGAGTGTGCCCCAAATAAGCGGTAAAGCTCCAAAAGAGGGCAAAATAGCTGGGTCTGCAGGATTTGGCTGCCACCTTGTTCCCAGCAGAAAGCCCGCACCGTAGGTTTGAACTGAGAGCCATGAATTCTGGATCATTTTGAAGACCATGATTCCTAGAATTAGAAAAACGTTACAGGCAATCAGCATCATGACGACTTTGAATATAGAATCGCCAGATGGTCTCCTCTTAAAGAATGATCTAAATTTAGAAAGAAAATCTGGATTTTTGTTCGTTTTCATTTTCGTCTTCTTCTACATCCAATCATTGACTTGTTGCCCATTGAAAGCTATCATCCGCAGAGTAGCCTCGTCATGCGTCACAACTGCTTCCGGCAGAGGAACGTATGAAAGCGCTGGAGCATAGTGTTGTCCGTCATGAATTGCCCACCACAAGAACGAAGTCAGAGCCTTCGCTTTCTCCAGAGTCATTCCCGACCTGACGTTGAGTTCTCGGTAAACCAGCACGTATGAGAAGCTAGTAATCGGGTAGCCGCCTTCTGGGTTCTGGACTGTGTGAAGGTTGAAATAGCTTCCTACCGAACCCCAACTAGCGTTTCCTGAAGGAAGGTTTAATGACACAGCGGATGCTGCGGTTTTGAGTGTCTCCAACGTGGGTTCAACAAACTCTCCAGCGGCGTTTTGCACATTTCCATAAGGGATACTGCCTTGCAACGCATAGGAAAGTTCGACGTAACCGATCGATTGTGGATTTTGTTGAACTGTGGCTGCCACACCTGGATTTCCAGATCCACCTTTGGTTTGTGGGTCCCAGCTAATGACGTTCTGCGCTCCATAGATGGCTTTCCACACGGTGTTTTCGTCTGAGAGGAAACTTGTGAACACCTTGGTTGTTCCACTGGAGTCTGATCTGTGGCAAACGACTATCTGTGCGTCTGGCAAGACTGTGCCTGGGTTGAGAGCTGTGAGCCTTTGGTCGTTCCATCTGGTGATGTCCAACCTGAATATGTCCGCGAGCACTTCGCCCGTGAAGTTGAGTCCCTTTGCTATTCCCTGAATGTTGTAGATAGCCACTACGCCTCCAATCGTGATGGGAATGTGCAGTACTCCTGGCGCTGCTGCATACTCTGAGTCTTTCATCGGTGGGTCACTCGCCCCGAAATCAACCGTTTTGTCTGTGAATTGTTTTACGCCTCCGCCGCTGCCTATTCCTTCATAGTCCACTTGTACTCCTGTCATGTCTCTGAATTCTGCGCTCCATTTCTGAATTAGTGGCGCTGGAAATGTCGCTCCTGCTCCGCTCAGTCTGATTGGTTGGTTGGTAGAGCCAGTGCTGCTGTAAACTACGAAGCCTGCAATGACTGCGATGAGAACTATGGCTTCTGTATACGCAACAATTTTGTAGTTCATTTTTACACATCTCCTTTGGTGTTTTTTCAAGTTTGTAGAACGCTGGCTAGAATTATATAGGTTCTCCCAATATTATATTGAGACTATATAGAAAAAGGATTTATCTGTAGATTTACTATACTGTTATAGAGGTATTTACGATGGCGAATACTTCTCGAAACGAGGTGCGGGAAACTAGGAAGTTGCAGATAACCGGGGGGTCTACTTACATAATCTCACTGCCAAGAAAATGGGTTGCACGAAATCAGCTGCGAAAAGGAAGCTCCATGATTCTCCGCGAAGAGCAAGATGGCTCGTTATCAATAGCACCCTCAGGCTTGGTAAAACAAGAAAGGAAGGAAGATGCCTTCATAAAAGCATCCAATAAAGATTACTCAGGCGCAATAATAAGGAAGGTTGTTTCGGCTTATCTAGTTGGATACAATGTAATCCATGTGAGAGCACCAAGTCAACAACAACTTTCGTCGCAACAAAGGGATGCTCTGAAAAATTTTGCACGCCATTTTTTGGTCGGCACGGAGATAGTAACCGACACGCCTAATGAGTTAACCCTGCAGATTCTGTTGAGCTATCCCGAGCTCACGATTGAGAGCGCACTGAGAAGAATGTCCATCATAACGTCCTCTATGCATAGAGACTCTATGGAAGCTCTTAAACAGATAGACCACCAGTTGGCTGAGACTGTAATCAACACGGACACAGAGGTTGACAGGTTCAACCTGTACATAATACGCCAACTCAAGCTGGCCATTGCTAACCCTCGAATCATCAAAGAAATCGGACTATCCAGCGCGAGGGACTGCCTAGGCTATAGGCTCATAACTAAGTCGGTGGAGAGAACAGCTGACCATGCGGTAAGCATCGCAGAAAATGTTCTACTTTTGAAGAAGCGCATACATAAAGAAACTCTGGAGAAAATCGAGAACATGAGTAATCTGGCTGTTTCTATGTTTGAGGATGCCATAAATTCCCTCTTCAAGCGTGATTTCAATCTAGCAGAAACTGTTGTAGAGAAAGCGAAAGAAGTCGCAAAGCTTGAGAAAGAAGCGATAGCTTGCTCCGAAGAAACGGGAATCAAAGAGGTCGCTAACCTGAGGCTCCTTATAGAAAGCGTGAGAAGAACCGCAGAATACGCCACTGACATTGCAGAGATAGTGTTGAACCTAAACATCGAATCCGCGCTAGAGTAACACGCACGTTTGCTCATGAGAAATCAGAATTTGAAGTCAAAGACAGGTTCAATCTATTTATAAGGGAGGGGGTAGGTGCCTTGAGAGCTCCGCCTCTCCTCTTATAGTTTCAACGAAACCTGCTACTTCAGGCTACTTATCGTACTTCTGACACCCGCTTTAAATTCCTCAGAACAGGCACTCTAACTGTAGGAGGTGCCAGACGGCAGACACCCGCAACACCCAAACCAGCTAAGCGTTAAGGCATCAACCAAAAGTTCAATCTATATATAAGGGAGGGGTCTAGAACCCTCACAAAAACAAACACAACCCAAAACATATTAGGCTCCAAATAGAGGGGCTATCGACTGTTGCACGCACGCACACACACACCCAAACACATTCAGTTTCAGTCGAAACCTTCATAAACAAGAATACCGATAACACTCTGCACTCCAAGGGTGAAGGCACATGTCCAAACCATTCTACGTAAAATACCAAACCCCAAAAGAACTCGCAGACGCCGCCTATGAAGCCCTCCAAATCGCCACAAAAACAGGCACAGTAAGAAAAGGCACAAACGAAACAACAAAAGCAATCGAACGCGCACAAGCAAAACTCGTAGTCATAGCAGAAGACGTAGACCCACCAGAAGTCGTCGCACACCTACCACTACTCTGCGAAGAAAGAAAAATCCCATACGTCTTCGTCCCCAGCAAACAAGAAATCGGCAAAGCCGTCGGAATCGACGTCCCCGCCGCCGCAGCAACCATAGCCAGAGAAGGAGAAGCAACAGGACTAATCAAAGAAATAATCACAAGAATCGAAAACGCCAAACGAGGACCCACACAATGAGCAAAGAAGACAAAGCAGCAGAAGCCGAAGCAGAACTCACACCAGCAGAAGTCATCCAAGTCATCGGACGCACAGGCGTAACCGGCGAAATCTCACAAGTCCGCGTACGCATACTAGAAGGAAAAGACAAAGGACGCATAATAACACGCAACGTCAAAGGCCCAATAAGACCCCAAGACATCCTAATGCTAAGAGAAACCGAAAGAGAAGCCAAAAAAATCACAAGATAAACCCCCAAAGCCTGACTGCTTAGAGGAAACAACCCTTGCCAAGACCAAGAAAATGCTCATTCTGCGGCAACGACTTCGCACCAGGCACAGGCATGATGTACGTCAAGAACGACGGATCAATCCTATGGTTCTGCTCAAGCAAATGCAGAAAAAACTCCCTAAAACTAAGAAGAGACGCACGCAAACTAAAATGGACAGCGTACTTCGGCAAAGAAGAAAAAGGCAAAGCCTAAACCTCTGCGCAACGCACCCAGTCAGAGAGTACGTATCATTTTCGGACATATTCCCACGAAAGAAAGAACCCATTTATTAAGACACACGACAATACACCGAAGGGAACACACATGACCAAAAACAAGAACAAAAACAAAAAAAAGCCCAACCTGATGGACATGCCAGACCCAGAAAAACTCAAACTCATCAGAGAAGCCAGAGAAAAACTCCAACAAAAAGCCGTAGAAGCAAAACTCTGGCAATCACTCGTCGACACCGAAACCCTAGTCATCAACGGAAACACCGTCTACCGAGCAAGCGAGCAACTCAACGGAATCTCTCTGCATAAATAACCTATACTCTTCCCTTTCTCAATTTTTGAGATTTTCAATCATTCCTATTACGCTAACAGACAGTCGTGGTAGCGGGGGGTTGATTTGAACAACCGATCTCTGGGTTATGAGCCCAGCGGGTTAATCCTGGCTACCCCACCCCGCTACTTTTATGCAGAATGATGGCTTTCTTCTTAAATCTTTTGGGAAACACAACTGCCTCAGTAAAGCATTTTAGTGTCCGAGATGTTATCGACTTTGGTTGACGACGCATGGATAAACTCTACTTCCACAATTTATCTAATCCTGTTCTCGAAAGCCCAATCTTTGTACAAGGACTCCCGGGTTTTGGTAACGTTGGAAAGATTGCCGCACACCTTTTGATAAAGTTTTGCGGGGCAAAGCCTTTCTCAGAGTTGTATTCACCTTTTTTTCCAGACTATGTTTCGGTTGATTCGAACGGAATCTGTCTCCTGCCCAGATACGAGTTTTATGCAGCGCCGATGGAGAAAAACGACTTTATCATAATGACGGGGGACACACAGCCGTCTTTTGACGATGTTCTTGCACACTATCAGGTCTGCGGAGAAATACTAGATTTTGTCGCAAAACAAGGCTGCAACTTCATAGTAACACTTGGCGGAGTACCAATCACAGAAGAAAAGTCACAGGTTTACGTGGCCGCCACCTCTCCTAGGCTTGCTACAGAGTTCATGGAAAAAGGCGCAGTGATATACAGCAAGGGGAGAATTGTGGGAGCCACAGGCTTGATACTGGGACTCGCAAGAGAGCGCAACATTGATGGCATATGCCTTTTAGGCGCAACTACTGGCTTTAAAGCAGACCGCGGAGCAGGCTTTTCCGTTTTCAAGTTCCTAATGAAAGCTCTTGGCAACGAGGTAAAGGAAGGGTTATAAGGAAAAACTCTAAATTTAAATCGTCACTGGAACGTGAATGCATGACTGGGGAAAAGCAAGAAAGCAAAACTCCTTCAAGGTTAAATTTGAGTTCAAAATTCCGGAAAATCTTTCTTGTGGTAGTGGCTGCTTTTCTAACGTTTGCGGGTCCAACCTACGTGGTTTATGTGCTTGTGAACGTACTTGATTTTGACTACTTATTGTCGATGGTTTCCGGACTTGCGTTTTTCATTGTTGGTTTAGTGTTGATATGGTATTTGATAAGGAACAAAGTTCTTTCCTAGGATAAAACAGGTTTTGCCTCAGATACCCTAGGGTGCATCATCTTTTCAGACCCAAGTTTCGTCATTGGCAGTTATTAAGTGTGCATGCGATGTTAAAAATCGTTCGGTCTGTCAATGAGCGAGTAGCAAAGCATAAGCATTTAACAAGCAAAATGGATATTCGGTATGGTCCAAATGAAAAAGAGCAAAGTGCGTGTCAAAGAAGAAGAGCCACCGCAAACGGCAAAGCTTAGTGACTTGGTAAGTTACCAGAAAGGTTCTGTGGTTAGCCGAACGATGATTGACAAGAAGGAGGGGACAGTGACCTTGTTTGCTTTTGATGAGGGAGAAGGGTTGAGTGAACACACAGCGCCGTATGATGCTTTGGTTTTCCTTCTTGATGGAGAGGCGGAGGTTGTTATCTCTAGAAAAGCTGTTTTGCTGAAGGAAGGCGAAATGGTTGTGATGCCTGCTAACGAACCGCATTCGCTGAGGGCTGTAAAACGTTTTAAGATGATGTTAGTGATGATACGTTCATAGGTTGTATCTTCTGTGTGTTGACGCGTAAGGAATAAAGCATATAAGATATGCTGAAAGATATAACAATTATGCAAGAAGATAAAGAAAAAAAACTCGAAGAAATGATAAAAAAAGACGAAGAAACAGCCAAAAGAACAACGATAATTCTGGAAAAAGAAGAACGAGAGTTTATAGACTCTCTGATTCGCGAAGGAAAAGAGCCAGGCATCAAACCCCTTATCTCCAAAATGCTCGACGTCTACAGAAGCATGATGGTGTATGACTGGCGCTTTCCTGGAGAGTATTATTGTGGAATAAGTCGCATAGCGTTTGTGAATGTGGAATTTATCAGCGTTCTGACACAGCACATCCCAAAAGAACAATGGCGTGAAATAGGAAGAAACATGGGTGAAGCCGCGAAAGTTTCTATGGAGACAACCCTCGGCATTCAGACGGCAAATCAGGAAAAATGGCAGGACGTTTTCAAACGCTTGAGAGTGCAGGGATTTGGCGACTTCTATTTAAAGGACAAATACCTTCTCATAAAAGCGCCTTTCATCAACGAAACTGAGATTTGGGCTGGGCTTTTAGAAGGCTTACTCGGCATAGAATTAGATGTTAAAACCTCTGCTCCACCATTTGTTTTTGAAATTAGAGAAAAACCCAGTCCATCAGCAAGCGAATAAATCATATACCCAAGAGACAAAGAGTTACACAGAAGACTTAAGCTTAAAACGTTGAGGAAGGTGATTAAATGTCACTGCATGAAGCCATGCTTTACGAAAAGCAGAAGGATAAAAAGGTTAAATGCTATTTGTGCGCCAGACGATGCCTTATAAACAATGAAGGAACAGGCTTTTGCCTAGTTAGGAAGAACGGGGGTGGAACGCTCTTCTCACTTGTTTATGCTAAGGCAATATCGGCTTGCATAGACCCAATAACTAAAAAACCGCTTTCACACTTCAATCCCGGCGCGTTTGTCATGTCCATTGCTACGGTTGGCTGTAACTTTCGCTGTCAGTTTTGTGACAACTGGATGATTAGCCAACAGAAAGAAATAGCTGGAAACCACTTTCCTCCAGAAGAAGTTGTCAAAGCCGCAAGAGATAACGGCTGTCAAGGGATAAGCTACACATACACCGAGCCAACGATATTTTTCGAGTATGCTTACGACACGGCTAAGCTCGCTCGCCAAGTTGGATTCTTCAACACCTTTGTGACAAACGGCTACATGACGCCGGAAGCGGTAAAAACTATAGCACCATACCTAGATGCGGCAACAGTGGACTTCAAAGGTGGCGGAGACCCAGACTTCTACAAGAGCTTTTCATCTGTTCCTTCGGTTGAGCCAATCTACGAGTTCTTGCGGGAAATAAGGAGAAATGACATCCACATAGAAATCACGAATCTAGTTGTTCCTAGGATAGGAGACTCTATCGAGAGAATAGCCGAGCTTGCAACATGGATAGGAAATAATCTAGGCAGAGACACTCCACTCCATTTGTTGCGTTTTCATCCAGACTACCAGCTGACAACGATTCAATCAACTCCGATTGAAGCCTTGGAAAAGGCATACGCAGCTGCAAAGAATGCAGGTTTGAACTATGTTTATATTGGAAATGTGCCTGGACACCCATGCGAAAACGCCTACTGCCCAAACTGCAACGAGCTATTGATCAAGCGCTTCAGTTTCGAGATTACTAGATGGAACTTAACAAAGGACATGCGCTGTCCGGTGTGTGGACGAGAAGTACCCATTAAAGGCAGACTGCACGCGAGCGGACACTCTTATCCATACGCCTTGTTTTAGTTTTGAGTGTGTGCATGCAACAGCGGATAGCCCCTCTATTTGGAGCCAAATATGTTTGGGGTGGGTGTTTATTTTTTTGCCATGTAAAATGGTTAAAATCTTATTGTATAAATTAGTGTTTGCATCAAGTAATACTTGAGTAGAAATGTGGAGAATTCTCCGTCCAGACGCAGCAGCAGTGTTGAATGACAAAATTGCGAGGAGAAGTCTGGGCAGATACTTCGCCGTCATGCAGGATGAGAAGCCAGCGAAATTCATAGTGGCGAAGAAGATTCCGGCAGAGTTCAGCGAAAAAGATTCGGTAGAAGAGCTTTGGAAAAAGCATACGACTCTTACAGAGGAATTTTACAAGGCTGAAAGAGAGATAGATGCTAAAAAAACGAGCCTAGAAAAGATGCAGGCACCGAAGAAGTCTTATTTAGACCTAAAAGTTGAGATTGCAGACCGAATTCTTTCCGCCTGCCATCTTTGCACCCGCAGATGCGGAGCCAACAGGCTTACGGGTGAGCGGGGGTTCTGCAGATGCGGCACAGAAATAACGGTTTCAAGCATCTTCGAACACATGGGAGAAGAACCGGAGCTCGTGCCTTCTGGAACGATTTTCACGATGGGCTGCACGATGCGATGTAAGCACTGCCAGAACTGGACAATCTCCCAATGGGTAGAAAACGGAGAAGCTTACAAGCCTGAAGAATTGGCTAAAGAGGTTGAAAACTTGCGTGCTGGTGGATGCAGAAACGCTAATTTAGTGGGTGGAGAACCCACGCCATGGCTGGAACAGTGGTTCAAAACCTTCAAGCACGTTGAAGCAAACATTCCAGTTGTTTGGAACTCAAACACCTATTACAGTCCAGAGACCGCTCAACTCTTAGCCGGATTCGCCGACATCTACCTGCTAGATTTCAAGTATGGACCCGGCGAATGTGCAGAAAAAATTTCTGACGCACCAAACTATTGGGAAGCGTGCACGCGTAACCATTTAGTGGCCAAGAAATACGGTGAACTCATAATTCGCGTACTTGTTTTGCCAAGCCATCTCGAATGCTGCACAAGACCAACCTTAAACTGGATATCCGAGAATCTTGGCATTGGAACAAGAGTAAATGTCATGTTCCAGTACAGGCCAGAATGGCGAGCCTATGAGATTCCAGAACTGCAGGGGAGGCTAACTCATAATGAGATGGAAATGGCGATGCAGTTGGCAAAAGAAGCGAAGATGGTTAACTTCATAACATAATACGTGGAAGTTAGTCAACAATAATCGAAAGCTATTTCTCAATGTATGTTCACTTCTAAAGAAGAAAAAGTGATTAAAATGCCATACTGCCCAGAGTGCGGCGGCGAAATGCACTACATGATTGCAACCAAACACTACGTGTGCAAGAGCTGCGGTCTGTCCGTGACACAGCAGGAACTGATGGAGCTCAGAGAAAAACTGAGACCAAGCATGGAAACGAAGGAAGAAGAGCAGGAAAAGCGAAGAAAAGAATACCTGAAATGGTGGCTGAGCAAGAAAAAATAGACTCGGACAGCCCAGTTTTTGAACGGTAGCTTAGCAAACGGCATAAAAGCGAACAACTCTTATCTTTTAACGCTCGAGTTAGAAACGTGAGATAGATGAGTGCTCAAATGGAAATAGTCTGCGTGGGCAACGAGCTGTTAATTGGCAAAGTTTTGAATACAAACGCACAGTGGATGGCTAAGCGCGCCACTTCACTAGGCATGAGAGTCGAGCGGATAACGGTTGTGAGCGATGATGTTGACGAAATTGCAAACGCTGTGCGCGAAGCATTACAGCGAGAACCACGGTTCATAATAACATCCGGCGGGTTGGGTCCGACCTTTGACGACAAAACACTAGAGGGAATCGCAAAAGCCCTAAACCGCACATTAGAAGTTGAAGTGAAAGCCTTGAAAATGGTCAAAGAAAAGTATGAAGCCTACGCCAAAGCCGGAAAAATCGGGGAGACTGAATTAACACCACCTAGGGTTAAAATGGCAACGCTCCCAGAAGGAGCAGAATCCTTGCCAAATCCTGTGGGCACGGCTCCGGGTGTAATGATAAAGATTGGAGGAACAGTTTTAATAGCGTTGCCTGGCGTTCCGTCCGAAATGGAAGCCATTTTTGGCGAGTCAGTCGTGCCTTTACTCAAAAAGGAATCCGGTGGAGTCGTGTTTTTTGAGACCAGCATCTACGCAGACAGCATCATGGAGTCAACTTTGGCTCCCTTAATTGACCAGACAATGCATGACAACCCGTACGTTTACATAAAATCCCATCCGAAAGGCGAAGAGAAAACGCCTCACATAGAGCTCCACTTTTCAACAACCGCAAAAGAAGCGAAAATCGCCAAAGACCGTCTGGAAAAAGCTATCATCCAGCTGTCGGGGCTGATTGAGAAAAGCGGTGGAAAAGTCAAGATAAAAAGAATTTAAACGTCATTAGAAGTTCGGTTTTTAGGTGATTCTGATATTTTTTGTCAATATTTATCTGCGTTTCATAAATGCCATAAATCTGCCGCGCGACAAAGTTTCTTATGAAAAGAACAAAAAAGGTGCTATACAAAGCACTTTTCACGTTGGCAGTTTTTTTTGCACTTTTTTACGTGTTTCCAAATGGGCTGTCAGCAAACTACAGCCAATCTTATCAACTGTTAGAGCATCCGAGCGGCTCAACTTTTTATAGGCTGAATGTGGAGATCCAACAGTCGCTTCACGACTACTATGTCGGAAAAAGTCACACTCTAAGCTCATCTGACGATTTTGCCAAATTTGTCACACCCTACGCTTTACAACCCATTGCCAAAAGTCTCTGGCAGATATACACGGACGATGAGAGTTTTGCAAACGGAGTTCTTATGATTTTGCATCAGATAAACTACAGC
>Ga0315268_10000435_pt1 | contig 48918 bp, 50 predicted proteins | sample C1_top_MG_FD_204535 | JGI IMG/M metagenome (GOLD analysis project Ga0315268, IMG submission 204535) | Sediment microbial communities from Yellowstone Lake, YNP, Wyoming, USA - C1_top | ecosystem: Environmental > Aquatic > Freshwater > Lake > Sediment | place: USA: Wyoming | collected 2017-08-01 | reverse complement strand
AAGTAATTTATGACCCCCACTAAAAACGACTACTACGACATACTGGGCATTCCCAAGAACGCCACAGACGACCAGGTAAAGCAGGCCTACCGCGCTCTGGCCAAGAAGCACCATCCCGACATGAACCGGGAAAACCCCAAGGCGGCCGAGGAAAAGTTCAAGGAACTCTCGGAAGCCTACGAGGTGCTGATGGACAAGCAGAAGCGGGCCAACTACGACCAATACGGCCACGCCGGGGTGGATCCCAGCTTCGGCCGGGGCGGCTTCGACTTTGGCCGCGACTTCACCCACGCCGAGGACATCCAGGACATCTTCGGCTCCATGTTCGGCGGCGGGGGCGGCGGGAATTCCATCTTCGACATGTTCTTCGGCGGGCAGGGCCAGGGCGCACGACGCCGGGGCAAAAGCGAGCGCCGGGGCGGCGACCTGCAGATCCGTCTCCCTTTAACGCTGGAGGAGATCGCCTCCGGGGTGGAAAAGACTTTGCAGCTCAAGCGCTACGAATCCTGCCCCGACTGCACCGGCTCGGGGGTCAAGTCCGGGGCGGACATCAAGGAATGCCCGGCCTGCAAGGGCTCGGGCGAGGTGCGCCAGGTCTCGCGCTCGGTGTTCGGGCAGTTCATCAACGTGGGAACCTGCCCCCAGTGCGGGGGCGAGGGCAAGATCATCTCCAAGCCCTGCCAGGGCTGCGGGGGCGAGGGCCGGGTCAAGAAGGACGCCACCATCAAGGTCAAGATCCCGGCCGGGGCGGCCGACGGCAACTATCTGCCCTTAAGGGGCCAGGGCAACATCGGACTGCGGGGCGGCCCGGCCGGGGACATTCTGGTCTACATCGAGGAGAAGGCTCACCCGCTGTTCACCCGCCACGGGGACGATCTGCTGGTGGGGATCTCGGTCTCCTACGCCCAGGCGGTCCTGGGCTGCAAGATAGAGGTGCCGATGCTTTCAGGCAAGGCCGAGCTTTCCATCCCCTCCGGTACGCCCTCGGGCAAGGTCTTCAGGATGCGGGGCAAGGGCCTGCCCCGGCTGAACTCCGGCGGCAGCGGCGACGAGCTGATCAGAGTGGAGGTCTGGATGCCGCAGAAACTTTCCAGCGAAGAGAAGAAGCTGCTGAAACAGCTGGAGGAACTGCAGAAGAACAAGGTGCCGGGGGCCTGTAAGATCAATCCCGGGGACTGATTCACCACTAAGACACCCTTCTATTCATCAGGGTAAACTCCGGCACAAAACTTAAGGTCAAGAACATGTGCGCTGAACAGTCATTGCGAGTTGACTCCATGTTTGGCAAACGAAGCAATCGCTTATTTTTTGTTGGACTGCTTCGTTCGCGGTCAAGCAGGCGATACTCGCAGTGACGTCATGAAGTAAACCAGGCAAGTTATCATGGCAGAATATTTCTACGCTCCGCCGGAGTGCGTCTCCGAGCGGCAGATAGTCATCACCGGCGAGGAGGCCCGGCACATCGCCAAGGTGCTGCGTCACAAGAAGGGCGACCTGCTTACCATCGTGGACGGCCAGGGCGGCGAATACATGTGCTCCATCGCCACGGCTACCGAGCACACGGTGACGGCCAACATCGTCAACAAGCTGCGCAAATCGCACGAGCCCATCGCCCGGGTCACACTTGCCCAGGCCGTGCCCAAGGGCCAGCGGATGGATTTTGCCATAGAGAAGGGTACCGAGCTGGGGTTGTTCGCCATAGTCCCGCTGATCACCAAAAACTCGGTGGTTAAATCAAACGAGAGCGACAGACAACTTCCACCGTTGCCGGACGAGGAGGGACCCGGCCACAAGAGCGCCCGCTGGCAGAGGATCGCCACCGCCGCCATGAAGCAGTCCCTGCGCTCGGTGCTGCCCCAGATCAGCCAGCCCGAAGATTTCAAGGACCTGATGCAGAGGCACAAGGAATATGAACTGATACTTCTGGCCGACGAGGGCCAGCAGAAGATCTCGGTGGCCTCGGTTTTCAAGGGCCTGGTCAAAATGCCCCGGACCGTCTTATGCCTGGCCGGCCCCGAGGGCGGGTTCACCCAGGAAGAGCGGGACCTGGCTCAAAAGCATAATGCTCACATCGTCACCCTGGGCCCGCGCCGCCTGAGGGCCGAAACCGCCGGGATCGTGCTGAGCACTTTGATCCTTGCGCAACTGGGAGAGCTGGGAGAATAGAGAACAAAGATTAGATCACTTTTATCTCTGCCACAGAGGCACAAAGACACAGAGGAGCTTACTTAAACCTTGTTCAGAGACTTCATAAATTGATTAAATCTCTGTGCCTCGGAGTCTCTGTGGCTAATATTGGGTAAACCACTTAGGAGCAATACATGAACTGGATCGACATCATCATCCTTATCCTGCTGGGGCTGGCGGTGGGCATGGGCTTTAAGAAGGGCCTGGTGCAGGAGATCGTGGGCATCGCCGCTTTGATCATCGCGTTCTTCCTGGCCCTAAAACTGCACCCGGCCGCCACCGGCGGGCTGGTCAAGCTCTTTCCCAAGGTGCCGCCGCATCTGGCGCCGACCATCGGGTTTGTGGTGATGTTCCTGGCGGCCTTCGGGGCCATTACCCTGGCAGGGTGGCTGCTGTCCAAGCTGATCAAGGCCACGCCGCTGGACCTGGCCGATAAGCTGGGCGGGATGGTGATCGGCCTGCTTAAAGGCGCGGTGGTGATCTCGATCCTCCTTCTTCTTCTGACCTTCCTGCCCCTGCCCAAAGAGGCCAACCAGAAGCTGGACCGCTCCGGGATGATCCGCTCCATGCGCAAGGTAGCGCCGTGGGTTTACGATAAGACCAAGGGGCTGTGGCCCAAAGCCCAGGAGCTGTATAAGGAATTTGAGAAGACCCCGGAGCCCAAGAAGGTGGAGGAGCTGAAGACGATATAATAAAGTAGCGTACTTTGTCCGAAATATACGAAAAAGGGGATACGAAAATGAGATTTATAAAAGTAGTGTTTGTTTTTGTAATATTCATTATGCTTGGGTGTAATGAAAAGTATAGATATTCCCGAGATAATTCCGAACAGAAGGACATTGTAAAAAGCGAATTGTCTGTAAAGCCAGATGAAGAGCTAATCATTACGGAAGATATACTGTTTAATTCAGATATCTGGGCGATTGAAAAGACATATGGATTTGGAGGTATAGATAAAATATTTAAAGAACTTGCATACCGCGTGAATACAAAAAAAGACGTTAAGGCTTTGAACAGGTTGTTTGATTATCCCCCTAGTTTGGATGGATATGTTGCTGAAGACTATAGCGCTATAATAGGGGAATTGTATAGATCGGACATAAAATATTTTTTAGAGAATTCTTATGAACATAAAAATGCGGAGAGTATTTATTGCGATGTGATTTACTCTTTATATTTTGATCGAGTTGCGGACAAGCAATACCCGGAAAACTATCTTGAAATAAAAGCATTAGGACATATTTCTGATAAATTCATGAAAACTTACGAATGGTATTTAAAAAATGGTTTTTAGCTGTTTAGTTTAACAATTATTAAATAAGAATATAATGTACGTAAATCTAATGGTTGTTGGTAGGTTGGAAATAGAAATTTATTCAATCTACTGCTAGTAATAAACAACCTTCACATGAAAAAATCCTCACCCCTGGTCTACATATACACTCTCAGCGCCATGCTCTTCTGGGGCCTGTCGTATGTCTGGGTCAAGATAGCCTACGAATACTACCAGCCGCTTACGGTCGTTTTCTTAAGACTAGCCCTTTCTACGGTCTTTCTGTGGATCATCGCCCGGTTCATGGCTCCGGGCGAAAGCATCAAGAAAGGCGACAAGCGGTATTTCCTGCTGCTGGCCTTCTTTGAGCCGTTCTGCTATTTTCTGGCCGAGAGTTTTGGCCTAAAATACGTCTCCGCCGCGGTGGGCTCCATCATCATCGCCACCATTCCGGTCTTTACGCCGCTGGCGGCTTATTTTATGCTGCGGGAAAAAGTGGGCTGGGGCACACTGGCCGGGCTGGCGGTCTCCTTCGTAGGGGTGGGCCTGATCGTGTTCAACCAGGGATTTGGGATAGAGGTCTCGGCCAAAGGCGTTGTACTTATGTTCCTGGCGGTGTTCTCCGGGGTGTTCTACGGCCTGCTGTTGAAAAAGGTCTCCCACAAATACTCGGCCCTGACGGTGGTCAAATACCAGAACATCATCGGGCTGGCCCTGTTCCTGCCCCTGTTTCTGTTCTTCGACTGGGGGCATTTCATCGGGGTTACTCCGGACTTCCGGGTGATCTCGGTGCTGGCCCTGCTGGCGGTATTCCCCTCCAGCCTGGCCTTCGTGTTCATCACCATCGGGGTCAGAAACATCGGGATATCCCGGGTCAATCTGTTCACCAACTTCATCCCGGTCTCCACCGCGGTCTTTTCCTTTTTTCTTTTAGGCGAGAGGTTCAATGCTCTTAAGCTGGTCGGCATGGCGGTGGTCATCGCGGGCCTGCTGCTGTCAGAGCTGACCTCGAGGCACAATGAAACGGGAGAGATGATTCCTAGATACGATGGTTAAAATAAAATATAAAAAATAAAAGATATAAAATACCAGGATATGGAAAAGAACCAACAACGGGATGAGTTCAAAAAGAGGATCAAATCGTTCATACTTGACCTGATGGTGTTCATTGATTCTTTACCTGCGTCTCAGACAAGCAAGATCATCAGCGGGCAGTTGCTGCGAAGCGGGACAAGCGTCGGCGCCAACTACTTTGAAGCGATCGCCGCAAGCTCAAAAAAGGATTTTATCAATTACTTTCACTATTCCCTTAAATCAGCCAATGAAACATCATTCTGGCTGGATATCCTGCTGGATTCCGGGAAATGCGATAAAAACACCGGGCAAAAATTATTAAAGGAATCCCAGGAACTTTCGAATATTTTGGCCGCAAGTATCATCACAATGAAGTCTAATCGCTGATATTTTATTTTTGATCTTTTATTTTTTATATATATGAATGCTCACAGTCTTCACATATTAGAGTTCAACTTCGTCCGGAACGCTTTGTCCGCCAAGGCTTCCACGCCATACGGCCGGGAGGAGGCCATGGCGCTGATGCCGCTGGCCGATCCCGATGCCGTGGCCAAGATGCAGGATGAGACGGCCGAGGCCAAAAAGTTTTTGGAGGCCGGCTTCGGCCTGGATTTTTACGAACTGCAGGACATCCGTCCCCAGCTGGAGGCGCTTAAGGCCGAGGGCGTGGTGATGGACTCTTTGGTGCTGCTGCACCTGTCCCGCCATCTGTATGTGGCCCGGCAGGTCCGTTCATCGCTGGGGCTGCGCACCGAGGAGTATCCCCTGCTGGCATCTCAGGCCTTGAGCTTGGTGGCCTTCAAGGACCTGGAGGACCGGATAGTCAAGGCCATCGAGCCGGACGGCCGGGTGGCCGACAAGGCCAGCACCGAGCTGTACCACATCCGGCGGGAGCAGGAGACGGTCCGCCAGCGCATACACTCCAAGCTGGAGGACATCATGGGCCAGGAGGCCCAAGACATCCAGGAGACGCTGATCACCATCCGCGAGGGGCGCTATGTGATCCCGGTCAAGGCCGATTCCAAGAACAAGCTCAAGGGCATAGTCCACGACAGCTCGGCCTCCGGGGCCACGGTCTACATGGAGCCTTTGGCCACCATCGAGATGAACAACCGGATGCGCCAGCTGTTCTCGGCCGAAAAACAGGAGGTGGAGCGGATCCTACGCCAGTTCTCGGTGGAGGTCTCCGAAAACCTTGACGCCATGGAGAACAACCTGGTGCTGCTGGCCCACTTTGACCTGGTGTTCGCCCGGGCCAAACTGGCCCTGGCCTGGAAGTGCGTAAGGGCCATATTCCCTGGCGGGCAGTACCTGAAGCTGACAGAGGCCCGGCACCCGGCGCTTAAGGATCCGGTGCCGCTGAACCTGGAGCTGGGGGACGGCCGGACCACCATGGTCATCACCGGGCCCAACACCGGCGGCAAGACCGTAGTGCTCAAGACCGTGGGCCTTTTAGCCCTGATGAACCAGTCCGGCCTGCAGATCCCGGCCCGGGACGGCAGCGCCCTGCCCCTGTTCGGCCAGGTGTTCGCCGACATCGGCGACGAGCAGTCCATCTCCCAGTCGCTGTCCACCTTCTCCTCGCACATCTCGCAGATCAAGGGGGTGCTGGAGAACTCCACCGACCGGTCGCTGGTGCTGCTGGACGAGATCGGGGCCGGCACCGAGCCGGCCGAGGGCGCGGCTTTGGCCATGACCATACTTTTGCAGCTGACCAACAAAGGCTGCCTGACCCTTTCCACCACCCATTACGGGGCGCTGAAGGCTTTTGTCCAGCAGAATGTCCAGATGCTGAATGCGGCCATGGAATTCGACCGGGAAAAACTGCAGCCCACCTACCGCCTGATGATGGGCGTGCCCGGGGCCAGCTACGGGATAGAGATCGCCTCCCGGCTGGGGCTTTCGCCCGAGGTCATAAAGGACGCCCGTTCCCGGATAGACTCCAAGTCGGTCCAGCTGGAGGAACTGATCACCTTTTTGGAGCAGGTCAAGCGCCAGGCCGAGCAGAAAGAGCTGAAGGCCATGGATGACATGGAGCAGGCCCAGAGCCTGAAGAATGAATACCAGTCCCGGCTGGAAGGTTTGCAGGAAGAACTGAAGACCATGAAGCTGAAGGCTGCCGAGGAATCCCGGAGCATCATTACCCAGGCCCGCAGCGCGGCCGAGCAGGCGGTGGCCGCCATCAAGGCCGAGCAAGCCGGCAAGCAAAGCATCATCAAGGCCCGGGAAATTCTCAAAGCGGCCGAAGCCCTGCTGCCGCCGGAGGAGCGGCCAAAACCTTATGCCAGACACGACCCCGGCCACGTCTTTAAAAAGGGCGAGAAGGTCTATCTGACCGACCTTAAAAAAGAGGGGCTGGTCACCGACCTGCTGGATTCCGGCAAGAAGCTCAAGGTCCAGGTGGGCAACGTGCAGATGACCGTGCCCCGGCAGAAGGCGGTGGCGGGCTCTGCCCAAAAGACCCCGGAGCAGAAACCAAGCCCCACCGTCAGCGCCGACAATGTCTCCGGGTTCGCCCCGGAGCTTCATCTCCTTGGCATGCGGGCCGATGAATCCATAGAAGCGGTGGAGCGCTACATAGACGACGCGGTCTATTACGGGATAACCAATATCCGGATCGTCCACGGCAAGGGGGAAGGGGTGCTGCGCAAGGTGGTCCGGGAGATCCTGACCAGGCATCCCCAGGTGAAGGCCTTCCGGCTGGGCGCCTGGAACGAGGGCCAGGACGGGGTGACGGTGGTGGAGCTGAAATAGCCAATACAATCAAATGAACCAGTCAGCAATGAACAGTGAACGGCAGACAAGAACCTGCAGATATTTGCGACGCCCCGGACAAGCCGAAAGCATCAAGAGCCTGCAGGTGATCCCCGGGGTGGGGCCCAGCATCGCGGAGGACCTGAACCGGCTGGGGATCATAAAGGTCTCCTGCCTTAAGGGCCAAGACCCGGAGAAGCTGTACGCCAGATATTGCGACATGGAAGGGCATCCGGTGGACCGCTGCCTTTTATACGTCTTTCGCTGCGCGGTGTACTATGCTTCGCATGACCAGCATGACCCGGAACTGCTGAAGTGGTGGAACTGGGCTGATCCGAAACTAAAGACAGATAAAAAATCAAAGATCAAAAATAAAAAAAGGGCATAGCCAAATGGCCGTCATCATCAAAGAGGTCGTTACCAAAAAAGAACTAAAGCAGTTCATTGAGTTCCCCTTCTCGCTATACCAGAACCATCCCTGCTGGATCCCGCCGCTGCTGATGGACGAGTACGAAACCCTTAGGGCGGACAAGAACCCGGCCTTCGAGTATTGCCGGGCCAAGTACTGGCTGGCCTTCAAGGACGGCAAGCTGGCCGGGCGGATCGCCGGGATCATCAGCCAGCGCTACATCGAAAAATGGGGCAATCAGTACGCCCGTTTCGGCTGGGTGGATTTCATAGACGATGCCGAAGTGGTCAAGGCCCTGTTCGCCAACGTCGAGAAATGGGCCAGAGAGCAGGGCATGGCGGGCATCCACGGGCCGCTGGGCTTCACCGACATGGACCACGAGGGGATGCTGGTGGACGGGTTCAACGAGCTGGGGACCCTGGCCGCCATCTACAATCATCCCTACTACCCCAAACAGCTGGAAATGCTGGGCTACGCCAAGGACGTGGACTGGGTGGAGTTCGAGGTCAAGGTGCCGGACCAGATCCCGGAGAAGGCCGACCGGATCGCCAAGATCGTGATGCAGAAAACGGGGGTCAAAGTGCTGGAGGCCAGGAAGGCCAAGGACCTGCTGCCCTACGCCCACGAAATGTTCGAGGTGCTCAACGCTGCCTTCGCCCCGATCTACGCCTTTGTGCCGCTGAACGAGAAACAGATCGCCATGTACATCAAGCAGTATTTCTCGTTCATCCTGCCGGATTACACCAAGATCCTTTTAGACTCCAACAACAAAGTGGCCGGGTTCGTGATCGGCATGCCCTCGCTTTCCAAGGCCCTGCAGAAGTCCAAGGGAAGACTGTTCCCCTTCGGTTTCATCCACATCCTGCGGGCCATCAGCAAAAAAAACAAGCAGATAGACCTGTACCTGGGGGCCATCCGGCCCGACCTGCAGGGCAGGGGCGCCGACGCCCTGCTGATGACCGAGATGTGCCGCTCGGCCATGAAGAACGGGGTGGTCTCGGCCGAGACCAACATCGAGCTGGAGGAGAACGTCAAGGTCCAGAGCCACTGGAAGTATTTCGAGTCCCGCCAGCACAAGCGGAGACGGTGTTACATAAAAAAATGGTAGCTGGGAGGGGTATCTTTTATCCGCAGATTTGGCAGATTTACGCAGATTGTATCCATATCTCAACCCCGACGACTTGAAATGACTGCGCAAGCTGGGGGTGAACCTGACCAGCGATCCGAATTTCTCCAGCCACAGTATATTTATGACGTAATTCGGCCAAGAAGAAGATCGGTATTTGGTTTAGTGTACTTTCATCTCACAGTATGAAACAAATCAACACCTTACAACGTAGTTAATATAGTATCATGCCTTCAAAAGTAGCCGTAATCAGGACAAAACCGGAAACAGTCCTCCAGGACATCGCCCGCTTGATGGAGCTGGCGGGGTTCAGGCAGGCGCTTGATCCCCAAAAGACCACCATCATCAAGGACAACATCTCCTGGCACTATCCCTTTCCCTCGGCCAACACCACGCCCTGGCAGCTGGAGGGAGTGATCAAGGCCCTGCAGGAAGCGGGCTATAAGGACATCTCCTGCGTCCAGAACAAGACCGAGGTCACCAACGCCGCCATGGGCGAGGAGCTGAACTGCTACACCCCGATCTTCAAGGCCTACGGCATCAAGGTACTGTTCAACTTCCACGATCAGGACATGAAGTGGATCGTTTTCCGGCCCAAGGCCCGGATGCGGATACTGAACGAGATCTACAGCGAAGGGATCAGGATCCCGGATTATTTCCCGGACAAGAACATCATCCACCTGCCCACCGCCAAGTGCCACATCTATACCACCACCACCGGGGCCATGAAGAACGCCTTCGGCGGCCTGCTCAATCACAAGCGCCACCAGACCCACACCCACATTCATCAGACCCTGGTGGACCTTTTGGCCATCCAGCAGGAGATCCACCCCGGCTTGTTCTGCGTGATGGACGCCACCACCGCCGGGAACGGCCCCGGACCCAGGGTAATGCGCCCGGTGGAGAAGAATATCCTGCTGGCCGGCTCGGACCAGGTGGCCATCGATGCGGTGGCTGCCCGGATGATGGGCTTCGATCCCATGAAGATTGATTACATCAGGATGGCCCATGAGGACGGGCTGGGCTGCGGCCGGACCGAGGAGATCGAGATCGTTGGCGACCCGGAGGCCGCCCGTGAAAACTGGGGCTTCAGGGTGGGTATGTCTTTCCACAAGTTTGCCGGCTGGTTCACCTGGTTCGGCCCCACCCGGTTCCTGCAAAAACTGCTGACCAGGCCGCCCCTGCTCTACTTAGGAAACTTCTATTCCTATTTCTACCACGACGTGATCCACTGGCCGCTGGTCCAGGGGCGGATGTACCGGAAGTGGTTGAAAAGAACGCCATGGGGAAGGCTTTTTCAGGATTACCGGGAAAGGGGCGTTATCGGGCGCAAAGTTAACTGATTAAATCATTGAAAAATACCTCAATTTGTGATAAACTTAAAATTCGCAGCCTAAAATAAAAAACCATATAAATTCAAGGAGAAAAACTGCCATGAAAAAACTGATCGGACTGGCGCTGGCGCTGGGACTGGTTTTGACCGTGGTTTCCTGCGGCAACCGCGGCAAGGTGATAGCCAGGGTAGGGAACCAGAAAATAACAGTGGGACAGTTTGACGAAAATTACCGGGCCCCGGCCGCCCCGCCGGATTCGGCTGCTGCTCTTGCGGGCAAGAAACGCCTTTTGGATCAGATGGTGGAACAGAAGCTATTGGCCTTGGAAGCCCTAGCCCGCAATCTGGATAAGGACCCCAAGCTGCAGAAGGAATACGAAGATCTGAAGAAGAACGTACTGATGGGGCAGCTTTATCGCCAGGAGATCCTGGAAAAAGCTCAGCCCACCGACCGGGAAATCAAGGATTTTTACAAGAAGATGAGCACCGAGGTCAGGGCCCGTCACATCCTGGTAAAGACCGAGGACGAGGCCAAGGCCGTCTACAAGTCTCTTAAGGACGGAGCCGATTTTGAGGAGACCGCCAAGCAGAAATCCCAGGATCCGGGCTCGGCTTCCCGGGGCGGCGACCTGGGCTGGTTCGGCTGGGGAAGGATGGTCCAGGCCTTCCAGAAGGCGGTTTTCGAACTGAAGCCGGGACAGCTGGGCAAGCCGGTCAAGACCCCATTCGGATACCACATCATCAGGATGGACTCCACCCGTCCGGCCGAGATCAAACCCTTCGACCAGATGAAGGACATGATCAAACAGCAGCTGACCTCCTCCAAGCCCAGGGAAATGGCCACCGATTACGTGGACAAGATCAAGGCCTCGGCCAAGGTCAAGATCAAAAATGATGCTCTGGAAATGCTGGCGGCCAAGCAGCCCCAGACCAAGGGCCCGGCCCCCCTGCCCCCATTGACGGACGAGGCCGAGAAGAAGAAGACCATCGTTACCTACCGGGGCGGGTCATGGACCGTGGAAGAGTTCTACTCCCGGCTCAACAAGATGTTCGGCGGCAATGCCGATCTGAGGAATCCCGAGGTACTGGAACAGCAAGTGCAGGCCATGCTGGTGGAGGACATGCTGCTGGCCCGGGCCAAGTCCATGAACTTGGAGAGGAATCCCAAGGTCAAACAGCAGATGGAAAAAGCCTGGGACGAGATGCTGGCCACAGCGCTTTATCAGTCCGAGGTGAGCCCCAAGGTCAGCATCAATCCCGACTCGGTCAAAGCCTACTACGCCAAGAACAAGAAGGCCTTCTATCAGCCGGCCAAGGCCATGGTCCACCAGATAGTGACCCGAACCAAGCCAGAGGCCGAAGCGGTCTACAAGCTGCTCTCCCAAGGGGCAGATTTTGCGGCCACCGCCTCGGAAAAATCGGTTGACTGGACCAAGTCTTCGGGAGGGGCACTGGGCGAAGTGGCCCAGAACGACCCCCGTTTCCCGGAAGTTGCCAAAACGGCCTTTGCCATCGGCCTGAACCAGGTCTCCCGGCCCTTCGCCGTCAAGGACGGCTTTGCGGTGATCAAGGTCAGCGCCCGCACCTCCGGCAAACAGTTAAGCTTCGATGAGGTCAAGTCGGCCATCGAACAGAACATGGCCCAGGGACAGGAACAGATGCTGTACCTGAAGCTGATCGAAACCCTTAAGTCAAAATACCCGGTGAGCATTGATGAGAACATCTTAAAGCTGGCCGGTCAGCAAAAGCCGGAAGAAGGGAAATAAAATGAAGAAGATCGCCACGGCCGGTTTGTTACTGGTGCTGGCCCTGAGCCTGCTGGCCGGCTCCGGCTGCAAAAAAGAACAACCCCAGGGGCAGGTGGTGGCCCGGGTCAACAAGACGGTTCTGACCGACTCCGACGTCAAGGATTATTTGCCCGCCGGAGCGGCCGGCATTTCCCCGGCCCAAAAGGAAGAGTTCCTGCGGCGCTGGGTGGACACCGAGCTTTTTTACCAGGAGGCCCTGAAAAAGGGACTGGACAAGGACCCCAAAGTGGCCAAACAGCTGCGGGACCTGAAGCGCGAGATCCTGGCCAACCAGCTGCTGCAGAAAGAAGTGGTGGAGAAGCAGGCCGTCAGTGAAACCGAGGTCAAGGCCTATTTTGACCTGCACCAAGCGGAGTTCCAGAACAACGTCCGTTACAGCCAGATCGTGGTCCAGTCGCCGGAGGAGGCCGCGGCCATCAAGACCGCCCTGGACGGCGGGGCCGATTTCGCCAAGATCGCCAGGGAAAGGTCGCTGGACGGAAATTCCCGGGCCAACGGCGGCGACATGGCCGGCTACCTGCAGCGGGGCAGCGGGGAGATACCGCTGGACTTTGAGGAAAAATTGTTCGGCCTGGGCAAGGGCCAGGTATCGGACGCCATCAAGCTGTTCAATGGGTATTTCATCGTCAAGGTCACCGACAAAAAGCCAGTCTGGCCGCCGGTTAAATTCGAGGATGTCCGGGAAGGACTGGCCAACGGACTGACCATGGGCAAACAGAAACAGGCCTTTGACAATCTGACCGAAGAACTCAAGAAGACAGCCCAGGTGGAGACCCATCCCGAACTGATCAAGTGAGACCGAGGCAATATAATTACTGCAATCCAATAAAGGAACATCATTCATGAAAAAGATTTACCTGGCCGGGGGCCTGCTGATGCTGGCTTTGACCTGTTCCCTGTACGCCCAGACGGCCGGCGACGGGGTGGTGGCGGTGGTGGACGACCAGCCGGTCCTGCAAAGCGAACTGGACAAGCAGGTCTCGCTTCTGAAGCTGCAGCTCAACCAGAACATAATGCCCGAGGATTCCCTTAACAAACTGGCCCTGGAGAGGCTGATCGAGGTGAAGATCCTGATGCTCCAGGCCAAGAAAGAATCGCTGGAGGTTACCGATTCCGAGGTGGAAGAGGCCTTGAACAAGAGCATCGGCGAGATGCGGTCCCAGTTCCCCAGCGAAGAGGCCTTTAACGCCCAGCTTAAGGCCGAGGGCACCGATATCGCCAAGCTTAAAGCCAAGCACCGGCCCGATGCAAGGAATCAGCTTTTGATGCAGAAGCTGATTGACAAGAACATCCGGTCCCGGATGACCCCGCCCACCGAGAAAGAGGTGCAGGAATTTTACGCCAGCCACAAGGATTCCATTCCCCCCGAGCCGGAGAAGGCCGAGGTGGCCTGGATAGTGATCGTGCCCAAGCCGGGCCAGGCCTCCAAGACGGCGGCCATAGCGCTTTACAACAAGGTGATGGCCAAGCTCAAGGCCAAGAAGGATTTCGCCGCCCTGGCCAAGCAGTACTCCATGGACCAGGGATCAGCCGCCAACGGCGGCGACCTGGGCTGGTTCGGCCGCAACCAGATGGTGCCCGAGTTCGAAAAGGCGGCCTTCGACGCCAAGATCGGGCAGATCGTGGAGACCGACACCCGCTACGGCCGGCATATCATCAAGGTGCTGGAGAAGAAGGGCGACCAGGTGCATGCCGCCCACATCCTGATATCTCCCCAGCCAACCGAGGCTGATATAGCCAAGGCCCGCAAGCTGGCCGCCGGCCTGCGCCGCCGGGTGACCGAGGGCAAGGAGGATTTTGGACGGGTGGCCAAGACCTATTCCGACGACCCGATGTCCAAGGAAAACAACGGCCTGCTGGGCCTGGTGCCAGTGGAGGCATTTCCCGACGCCATCAAGACCGAGCTGGCCAGCATGCAGGAAGGCGACATCAGCGATGTGGTGGAGACCGAGCAGGGGCTGACCATCCTCAAACTCAACAAGCGGGTGGCGGCCAGGGAGCCCACCTACGAGAACATCAAGAACGACCTGACTGAGTATTTGAAGAACAAGAAGATGCAGGAGTCGCTGGAAGCCTATTTGAAGAATTTGAAGACCAAGTACGTGATAGAACGGAAGTAGGGACCCTGCCCACGAAAAGGCACGAAAAGACGCTAAACACTTAAGATCAATAAAAGAGCCGCCCCGCAATTGCGGGGCGGCTCTTTACTTACATCATTGTGACAGGACATTATAAATTACATCTTTACGCTAAACGACCCTCCCAGGCCCACCTTCCATCTTTTCCAATCAAACCGCTTCTCTCCCTCCAGCGGCCGGTTGATCCACAGCGGGAAGATGGCCCGCACCGGGCCCAAGTTGAGCGTTATCCCGGCGTCGGCGTAGAGGTACTTAGCCTTCATCTCCTGCCAGTTGTCTTTCACCGAGCCCAGATCTCCGAACACCGAAACAAAGCCCGGCCAGACCGGGACCGAGAGATTGGCGCTTATGGCCGCGTTGCCGTGCAGGTGTCTTCCATAATAGCCCGGCAGGTTGGCCCCGCCGTCAATGTGGTAATGCTCCTGGGCCGAAAAACCGCCCTGGTAGGAAATGATCATGTCATCCAGGCCCTTGGACTTGAAGGCCCCGGACAGAAAGTACTGTTCCTGGCTGGGTGCATTGCCCTGGATGTTCCCGGCAAAGAGCCGCAGTCCGGGCCTCAGCCATTTATGGAAATAAAAACTGTTCTTGTATTCCAGCTCGGCCCGCAAGAAGTTCTTAATGTCCCAGGCCGGTTCGGCCACATAGCCCAAAGTGACGGCCAACCGGAGGTCTGAACTTACAAAGGGGTTGCTGGCAACATAGCCCCTTTCCCCGGTCAGCATGAAGATCTTGGCCGGGATGATGTCCCGGGCGTCCCAGAATCTGTACCCGTAGTCAACCATCTGGTTGTATTCCAGCTTCAGATCGAACCTTTCAGTGGGCCCCTGCATCAGGTACTTTCCCCAGCTACGCTTCAAGCCAAGGCTGGCCCAGCGCAGATCAAAGGCCTTGCCGCCGGAAACATAGACTCGGGGCGGGCGGGGGAGATCGGTGATCGGCGTCTGGTAATCGGCCGAGAAGCTGACCTGCTTTGTCCCAAAACTGTAATAGGGGTAGAATGTCCACTGGTGTTTTCCCACCATGGGATCGCCGTCAATCAAATATGCGCCGTGGGACATCACCCCCAGCCTAAAACTGTTGACCGCATCATACCAGGGCAGGGGGAAGGCGAAGACCTGATAGGCTTCAAAGTCCGGGACCCTGGGGAAGGTGCTGAAGCTTATCTTCCGGGGCCAGCGGTTGTTCCAGCGGTTTGGTTCCAGGATGGTCCGGTCATTGTCCAGCGTCGCCCATAACAGCGGGAGGTCCATCTGAAGGTAGAAGCTGGTGTCGGAGCGCTGGGCGCTCCAGTCCAGATAATAGGCCTTGTTTGCTTCGTCCAAAGCCTGGAATTTTACCGGCACCTTTAAGTCTCCCCGGCGGGTCAGCTTAAAGAGGTAAGTGTTTCCCGGCGCTTCTATCCGGGCCGCCTTGGTTATGGAATAGTCAACCGGTGTTGAACTGCCCAGCCAGGCCTGGAGATAGGGGCTGACACTTTTTCCGGAGACCGAATCCATCACCGCCATGAAATCCCGGCCGGTGACGTGCTTGAACTTGAACTTCCGGTAATAAGCCTGCATGGCGGCGTCAAAGGTGCTGTCGCCCAGAAACCCTTTCAGCCACCACATCATCAGGGCCGGCTTCTTGTAGGCGGTGACGGCGTACAACATCTGTTCGTTGACCAGCGAGGACTTGGTGCTGACGGGCTGTTCCATCCGGTTGGAGGCATACAGGTAGCAGAGGAAGTAGCCGATATAACGATCGGACAACTCCGGAAGCATCTTCTGCAAAAATTTATTGGAAAGCATGTTTCCCTTGGGGCCGTACTTTTCCTCGAAATACCGTTCCTCGGAAAAACTGTTGATCCCCTCGTCCAGCCAGGCCTCGTCCATCTCGTTGTTGCCCAGGATACCGTAGAACCACTGATGGCCGATCTCGTGCATCACCACGTTCTCCAGCAGCCGGCTTACCTTGTCCTCGCCCGAAGAGATGATCACCAGGTTGGGGTACTCCATGCCTCCTCCGGCCGCCATGCCGCCGTCGCAGACCGTCAAAGTGGAATAGGGATATTGACCATACCATTTGCCAAAATAGTCCAAAGCGTCCTTGGAATATTGCATCACGTTGGTCCATTTTTCCCTGTTCTTGGGCAGGCAGAGTACTTTGATCTCAACCTCTTTGTATATTTCGGTGGTGTCCCGGTAGGAGGTATCGGCGCACCAGGCAAAATCGTGGACATCGTCGGCGTAGAAGAAGCGGTAGGAGCCGCTGTCTCCGGGCTGATCCAGAGAGTCGTATGGATTCACCAGCTCGATTCCGGTGGCCCCTATCTTCATGTTCCGGGGCACGGTCAGGCCAACGTCAAAACTTCCATAGTCTCCGTAGAACTCTCCGGTATAATGATAACCGTCGGGATGCCAGCCCAGGCTGTCGTACACCACCATCTTGGGATACCACTGGGACATCTCGTAATGCAAACCTTCATGGCCCAGCCGGGAGAAAATCTTCGGGATCTTGACCCGGTAGTCCATAGAGAAGTCCAGGGAATCATCCGGGGCCAGTGGACTGTTCAAGGGGACCTTGATCCCGGCAAGGTCCGGGCTGTATTCGTAGCTCAGAGCCTGGCCGCCGGCGGTCAGTTGGTGAAGTTCGATGTATCCCCGGTCTTCGGGCTTACTGCGCCAGTACTTGTAATCCCCCGCATTCCGGGCTTCCCGGGCAAAATCGGTCTTGCGGTCCCGGTAGGCATTGGGATAGAGGTGGAACCAGACGAACCCCAGGGTGTCCGGTGAATTGTTGAAATAGCGCAGGGTCTGGCTGGCGTACAGAGAATGTTCCGCCGTGTCCAGCCGGACCTCTATCTGGTAGGCCACCCGCTGCTGCCAGGCCCAAAGGTTCAAAGGCCAGAGGCAGAGAGCCAGCAGTACCAGAGACAATACTTTTTTCATAAAACCTCCATTGGTAAGAGGTGAGTTTAATCTGTGTGAATCATTTTCCCGAGATGCATCAATACTTCTTCCCGGTGCTTTCCAAACTGCAGGTACAGTCCCCGGAAGTTCTCCAGCCAGGTCTTGTTCACGAATGGCGAGACCAGCACCCCGGTGCGGTCGGGATAATAGCTTTTGATCTGTTCCCAGGTCCGGGACTGGACCACGCCGCCCCGCTTTTGGGAGATCCCCTTTTCGTCAAAGCGGTAGCTGGTCTTTAGAAAGAAGGGGAATTCGGAAGATATGATCAACAGAAAGGCCAGGCCCACCCAGAACCAGGACTGCATCCAGAAATAGACCAGCAGGCAGGTCACCACCGGCGCCAGGATCGCGATCAAGGCCCGTTTGGGGGACTCGGCCAAGGGGTGGACCGTCCACTCAAATATTACGGCTGGTTCAGAAACTTGTTCCGGGCTCATTTTTCTCCTTTTAGCTGACTACGATAATCCTGTTTCAATGTTTCGAAATATTTCAAGGCTTCGGGGCTTTGGTAATCGGGGTAGGTCCATTCCAGGGGCTTAAAGCCGTCGCCTTTGTAGATCAATGTGGTCTCGGCAAATATCCCTTTTTCCAGATGAATGCGATGGGAGAAATCCTTGCAGGAGGCCAGCACCAGGCGCGATTCGTTCAAATAGCCGGGATCGATGTTCACTATCCGGCCCAGGGTCTCGGCCTCCCGGCTGTACTGGTCTTCCAGTTCGTTGGCCAACAGCTTGAACTCGGCCAGCCGGTCTGGGCTTTGCAGGCGGTGCAGGCTCCACCAGGTGCGGTAGAGGTTCTGGCCCATCTCTTTCTGATAGTAATCGGTAAAGCTGTCGAATTCCAGCACCGGGCTTTTGCGGTCAATGAAATCGAACTTGCTCTGAAGGACCCGCTCCAGGTCCCACAGGCTGACCAGGCCGTTGTATATCAGGCCCAGGAAATATTTTACCGGCTGGGTCGGTTGGGGGAGGGACATACTTAGGTTCTAAAATCAAATATAAAATATCAAATACATAACAGGGAGCAAGACTTAGAATAACGGGGAGTCAGCCCTGGCAGGCCCTGACGCAGACCCCGCAAATGTATTGGTTTATTCCTGGCCGGCGGGAAAATTCCTTGAGCTTGGCGATGCACTTGGGCTTGTCATAGCCCTTATCGGTGATGGCTCCGGCTGGGCAGGACGTTATACAGCTCATGCAGCTGCCGCAGTCACCCCCAACCGGCGTGCCTGGCGTAAGCGGCATATCGGTCAGCACGCTGACCAGGCGCAGCCTGGCCCGGTGCACCGGGTGGATGAACAACGCCGATTTCCCGATCCAGCCCAGGCCGGCCTGCACTGCCAGCGCCTTGTGCGACAGGTGTCCCAGGTGTTTTTGCCAGTCCACGGTCTGGGAGGCGGGGATGGGCAGGGCCTTAAAGCCTTTTTGCTGAAGGTAAAATCCGAATGCCGTTGCGGCCCGGTCCAAGGCGTCATTTGCGGTCTGGTAATGGTATTTGTACAGAAAGGTAGGCTGGTCCACAATGTCTTCGATCACCGGGTCCGAAAGCCTGATGCCGGCCACGATCCCGTACTTCAGCCCCTTGGCCGGGCTTTCCAGCAGGGGATGAAAGGTCTGGCGCACCGGATCCAAGTCAGCTATTCCGAACACTGACATGCCTAAGGATGCGGACAGGTCGCGGAGTTCTTCGGTATATTTATAAGAATCGGTCATTTACCTTATCCATCCCAGCCATGCGCCAAGCCACAACAGCAGGGGAGCCAGAAAAACCGCCGGCAGCAGGTTGGCCACCTTCAGTTTCAAGTTGCCCAAGATGTTCAACCCGATGCCCAGCACCAGCAGCCCCCCGGCCGCCGACATCACGTCGATATAGGCTCCGGGCAAAATGCCCTGGAACAGATAGGCCGCCAGCGTCAAAAGGCCCTGATACAATAAAACCACCAGGGCCGAGAAGATGACGCCCAGGCCCAGCGAGGCCGCCAGGGCGATGGAGCTGATGCCGTCCATCAGGGATTTGGTGAAAAGCAGGGTATGGTCGTTCTTAAGCCCGTCCTGCAGGCAGCCCACGATGGTCATGGGCCCTACGCAGAACAGCAGTGAGGCGGTGACGAAGCCGGTGACGAACTTGTCGCTCTTGCCTTTGGAGAACCTGGCCTCCAGCGCCTGGCCCAGTTCCTCCAGCCTTTGCTCGATGTCCCACCATTGTCCCAGCAGGCCGCCCAGCACCATGGCGATCAGCACTATGAACAGGTGAGGGCTTTTAAAGGACAGGTCCAGCCCCACGATCAGGGTGAACAGACCGATGGCCTGCATCACGATGGCGGAGAATTTCTCCGGCATGCGTTTGTGCAGCAGCAGGCCTAAAAGACTGCCCAAGATCACGGCGGCGGTATTGGCGATGGTACCCAGCATATTAACTAACGAACGATTGAATAAATGTATAATGCGCCGGTTTGCAAATCAATGTCAAGGTATTTTTGACGATATGGTGGCCTTGAAGTTTTTGTTATTTCTGCCATAGGATATTTACGATTAGTCTGTTTTAATACTGGGAATGGCAATGTAATTTTATCTCCCCAAAATGTACATACAATGTGGGGATAATAATCGTTTTGTAAAACCCATTTACAATTATAACCCGAAATCTTTTTTATATAGTTTTTAGCAATAGCTTTTGCCTCTTCATATCTGGATATTTTAAAACCAGGTAACGGATAAATAGGTTGGTTCAGTTGTTGCCAATCATTAAGAATACTATTCCGCCAAGAAATATTGTATATTGTGTACGCATTGTTTGTCTGTGTAGCTTTAGCATATATTTTAACAACAATACCGGAAACAAGTTTATTGTTGAAATTGTAATACTTAAGAGTGTCTATCCAATATAGTCCTGTTTTGTATGTGTATTCAGTATAGAGGGTAATCAAAGAATCTTCTCTGCCGAGAGAAGCCCCCTGCAATACCCAAAATGGCTTTGTGGTATCAATATATATGTAAGTGTCTTCTATCTGCTTTAAAAGTCCGAAGCTATTGTAGGTTAAGTTGGGTGATTTATTAAGATAAGTCCAAAAAGTGTTGCTGTCAGTTCTGGGGTATTCAAGTCTTAAATACTTTTCGTGAGGGTAATTAATATACAACGTATCTCTGCCGGAATTTATGGGTATTGAAATTGTTCTGGGTTGAAACAAACAAAATTGATTTGTTTCACAATTTATACCGTAAGTTTTTAGCGCTTTGTAGACGGGGGAAAAGGGGATGTGCGATGATCTGTAATTTATGGGCAAGCATGCTTGTTTGATGCCATCTCCGCCACCTTTCATGTAAGGCGGTTCTGGAAAGGAACTGTTAATGTAAACGGGTGAGATAATGCCTAAATGATCAGATGTTATGCCAGCATATCGGCATTTATATTTTGAAATAAATTCTAACCATATTTTATTTGACTCTAAACTACGAACAAATTGATCGGCAGTCAAACGACTTATTTTGGAAACAGTATTTTGGGGCTTTAAGTAAAAATATGAAACTCTGGATTTATACGGTATTAAGGACACAAACTGATTAGTTGAAAAATATTGAGTATATTTTAATGTATTTTGTTGGATTTCAAATTGAATAGGATTTATTATTTGTGTCTCAAGCCAATCTTGGAAGCCTCTGGTCCAAAAGAATATAAAGGCATTTCCGATTAATAATGCATATAGCAAATATCTGACATGCTTTTGATATTTTGTTAAATAAAACATCTTTGTCTCTTAACGGTAAATTGACCAATTTAACGGAAGATTGAACCCAGTATTCCCCGGATGATGGTGCGGCCGGCCTGGCTGGCGGCGGCCCGGGCCGCGCTTTTGACCATGGCCTCGGCCACGCTCTGGCGCTGTCTTGGCGCTGCCGTTCTGGCCGCGGTCTTGGGAACATTCACCGGTGCGGTCTGGGTCGTATTTTCGGCCTTGGCCTTAAGCAGTTCGTAGGCCGATTCCCGGTCCACCATCTTTTCGTAATGGCCGAAAAGTACCGATGTTTCTACCACCTTTTTCCTCTGGCCGTCGTCCACCGGGCCCAGCTGGCTGGCGGGGGGAACGATGTAGGCCTTTTGGGTGACGGAGGGGCTGCCCTTCTCGTCCAGCAGCGAGACCAAAGCTTCGCCCACCTCCAGCTGGGTGATGGCCGTTTCGATGTCCAGTTTGGGATTGGAACGGAAGGTCTGGGCCGCGGCCTTGACTGCCTTCTGGTCGTTGGCGCTGAAGGCCCGCAGGGCGTGCTGGATCCTGTTGCCCAATTGTCCCAGTATCCTGTCCGGAATGTCGGTGGGATTCTGGGTGACAAAGTATATGCCCACTCCCTTGGAACGGATCAGCCTTACCACTTGTTCGATCTTCTCCACCAGAGCCTGCGGCGCATCGTCAAACAGCAGGTGGGCCTCGTCGAAGAAAAATACCAGTTTTGGCTTTTCAGCGTCGCCCACTTCCGGAAGCTGCTCGAACAGTTCTGACAACAGCCACAGCAGGAAGGTGGCGTACATCTTGGGCGACTGCATCAGGCGGTCGGAGGCCAGCAGGTTCACCACGCCCCGGCCCTTTTGGTCGGTCTGGATCAGGTCGTCCAGGTTCAGGGCCGGCTCGCCGAACAACTGGTCTGCGCCCTGTTCCTCCAGGGCCAGCAGAGAGCGCTGGATGGTGCCGATGCTGGCGGCCGAGATCTTGCCGTACTCGGTGGTGAATTCCGAGGCGTGATCCCCGGCATACTGCAGCATGGAGCGCAGGTCCTTCAGATCCAGCAACAGCAGGCCATCGTCATCGGCTATCTTGAAAACCAGCGACAGCACTCCGCTCTGCACTTCGTTCAAATTCAGCAGGCGGGACAACAGCAGGGGGCCCATCTCGGAGATGGTGGTCCGGGCCGGATGCCCCTTTTGGCCGTAGACGTCCCAGAACACCGCCGGGCAGGCGGCAAAACCAAAGTCCTTAAGGCCAAGGGTCTTTAGCCGTTCGTTTATCTTCGGGTTCTGGCCCCCAGCCTGGCTTAAGCCGGCCAGGTCGCCCTTGACGTCGGCCAGAAATACCGGGACGCCTATCTGGCTGAAACTTTGGGCCAAGCTCTGCAGGGTGACGGTCTTGCCGGTGCCGGTGGCCCCGGCCACCAGCCCGTGGCGGTTGGCCATCTGAGGCAGGAGGTAAAGTTCCTTATCGCCCTTGGCGATCAATATTGGGTTGACGGACATTTTATAGCTCCGAGTATTTAGAGTTTAATGATTATCCTATCGGCTCAGGAAATATCGACTGATCAACTGGTTCCAACCCCGATTGTCGCGTTAAAACGATCAGTGAGCATCGCAGTTGATGGCGGAAAAAGCTTGTCTGCATGTTTGAGGGCTTGATAAAAGCCCGAGTTCAGACAAGCCCGTCAGCAATGAGAAGCGCAACGCCCGGAGAGTTTTAAGCGACGAGCTTTTTTCTTTTTGGTTCTTTTTCTTAGTTGGCGGTACAAAAAAGAAAAAGAACATAACGGGATAAAATCTGCGTTTTTACCAGAACCACTATATTCATTCTTCTTTTACTGGGCAAATTAGATAGACATTTAGAATTTATTATGTTCCTTCAATGATACCAGCTCCCGACCGCATCCTTCGCACTTTTCCTGATACCACGAGAATCCGGCCCCGCATTCCGGACATTTCCAGCGTTGCTCCTGCTGTTTGAGCCATTCTTCCTCGCTATGATCCTTCAAGAACTCCAGATTCCGGAGCATCACCTTGCAGTGGGGAAGGAATTCCTTTACTTTCTGGACAAGATCTGCCAAACGCTTGGTATGCGGGCAGGGATATTCATTGCATTGGATGCATGATCCGGCATTTTTTCCGCGGGCGCAGGCCCGGACCGCACAACCCTGGCAGCCGGCAAAGACAGTGTCGGACTTACAGCCATGGCACACCACTTCGGCTTCTTTTATGTATTTTCTAAATTGTTCCGGCAGGTCTTCCCACCCGGCCTTGACGCCGGTGGCAAGCTCCTTCTGATACGCCTTGATGATCTCGCAGGCCCCGCAGTACAGCCCGCAGTAACTGTCGTAACGGAAATCTTCCATGCTATTTTCCCGACCCTTGCTCTTCCCGCCATTTCCGGTATTTGCGCAGATCCTTGCGGATCAGGGCTAGTTCCAGGGCGGCCACGGCGGCATCGTCCACGGCCCCGAAAAAGGGAATGGCGTCCGGCACCAGGTCAAAAGGATTGAATATGTAGATCAGGGCCACGGCTACGCCGAACAGCGTCCATCCGGGCGTTACCGGATAGCGTTTTTTGAAGGAGTCCCGGAGCATGGAGGCCAAAGCGCCGAAGTCGCCGATCAACTCCCGGAAGAAGCCTTGTTTTTTATGCTCACTTTCCATGGTCCCTCAAAAATGCTGTTATGGAGCGGTCGTAACTGGCCTCTCCGTTCTTGGAGAAGAAACAGCCGGGGATCTCCCTGTTCTTGCGGTGGTAGGCCACGCACTCACAGCACAGGCCCTTGCGGGAGCAGGGAGAATAAGTGCAGGTGCAGTTTTTAACGTTATTTGATTTGTTGCAATCCATAGGGGTTCCTGTAATTATTTATTGCTTCAGAAAAGGCATTAAATGATTCTATGATGTCTGTTGTACCAATGCGTATTACTTTGTCGTCAGTAAGGGTTAAAGTTAGATATGAACTGTGGAAAATAGGATTCCATGTTGGAATAAGATCGTGATGGGAAATATTAGTGCTATTAAAATCCGTAGTATCAAAACGGGAGATATCTTTTATTTGGGAGAAAGGGATTGATTTTCTAATGAAACTCCAGCGAACTACAACTTTATCAGTATACAATAACAATGTGTACCTGCCTAATGTAATATAAAGAAGAAGGAAAATTACCATGTATAAAAACAAATAATATACGCCGACTACTACATCTATCTGGAATACAAAAACAACGGACAATAAAAATATTATAATAAAATAAACTGAAGGTAGCCTTTTGTTCTCTTGGTATAAAACGGGCGGATTTGTATTCATTTTACCATTATCTTTCTATGGATGCCTTTAACTGTCCCGGTTTCTGGGTACCGATCAGTATTCTTTTGCCGTCCTTGAGCACCAGTTGCAGTCCTTTGTTCCCGGAGACATTGTAGGCCAGCCCGCCGATGCCCCGCTTGATGCCCCAGCCGCCGTATTCCATGATGGGCCGGTAAGTGCGCACGGAGTGTTCCCGTATGTCCGAAAAGGCGAACATCACCGGTTTCCGGTGAAGGGGTATGAATTGAACTGATATTCCCTGGTTGGTAACGCGGGTGATAAGTTTCAATGAAACAAACAGGGCGGTTATTCCCAGGCAAAGCAGGGCCACCAGACACAGGACTAACAAGTCGGCGGGGCCGGAGGGCCGGGGAGGTACCGGTCCTAAAAATTGGGCAAAAAACGAAACGAAGAGAGCCACGTCCATTCCCACCAGGGCAATCCACAGCCAGACCTGTCCAAAGCGCTGTTCTTCGGTAAATATGAATGGTCCATTATTTACTTCCATCCGTCTTCTTTCCTTTAGATAGTTCGGCTTTTTTCTTCAGATATTCCCGGTTCTTCTCTTTGCGTTCCCTTTTCTCCACCGGCCGCACTGTCTCGTCCAGGATCCACTGCAGAAAGGGGGTGTAACCGTCCCGGATCCGCCACATCACTATCTGGGGCACGGTGTCCGGATGCAGCTGCTTGATCCGCCGCTCGATCCGCTTGAAGAACCGGTGCTCGGCCTGAAAGAACACCGCCCACTCGCTGCGCTGTTCGATCTTGCCCTGCCAGCGGAACAGCGATTCAGCCTGGATGATATTGGCCCCTGCCGCCAGCTGTTCCTCCAGCAGGGTGCGGGCAGTTTTGGCGGCATCTTCCTTTGAAGGGAAGGTGGAATAGATGATGATACAATTCATGGTTTCCTGCAACGTATAATTAAAAAATAAGCGATAATGGCGGCATCGGCCACGCTGGGGTATTTTTGTGCTGTTTCTTGGTCCGGATAAGGCTCGCAAAACTCTTCTATCCGAAATCCGGTCTTTATCAAAGTGTTTACCCAATCGCTCAAGATCATGGTAAAGCGTGGTATCTTGAACGGCTGATACTTATTCTTTTCTTCGTCCGGCGCGGCTCCGAATATCCATTGTTCAACATTACCATTTTGTCTTACGAAATAATCGCCGCACAAGAGGGCAGATCTCAGGCCTTTCTCATCCTTCTGCCATTGCCATTTTGGGGTGCCAAAACAGGGATGCCCTATTGAGAATTGGAAAAAACCGCCCGGTTTAAGTACGCGATAGGCTTCGGACATGGCCTTTGCCGGATCGGGCATATCCATCAGGCTCATAGTAGCCATGCAGAAATCGAAGCTATTGTCTGAAAAATCCATATTCTGCCCGGAAGCAGTCAAATATTTAATACCCAAAGGCTGTTCTGCTTCCTTAGTTCTGGCATGGCGGAGGAATGTATCCGAGATATCGATACCAGTCAGCAAGGCTCCGCGTTGAGCCACCAGCCGTGTATTGTGGCCCTCCCCGCAGCCGATATCCAGACCTTTCAGTTCTTTGACTTCGGGCAGCATTTTCAGGAAAGCAGGGGCATTCACGATGTCGCGGTATACATCATAGCCGGCCCGGGAAAGGGCTGTCCAGGCTTCGGCATTCTGTTCCCAGTATTGTTTTACTTCCGAATCATTCATAATAATTATAAAACCTTTCCGTTCACTATCTTCAACAATTCGCCTACCAGTTCCACTTTCCCGTCTTTTATAACCATCCCGTCCCCGTCATTGCAGGCGTAGATCGTGGCTTGGTTCTCCTTTGAGAAAATCTGAACATCCTTCAAACGTCCTACCCGAAGGTTCCAGTGGGGAAGGAAATGAAAGTCCACCAGGCCTACTGCCTGGTGCTTGTCCGTCCGGCTTTTGTAAAAGACGTGCGAGATGTTGATGCTGGGAGTGAGCACAATGGCCCCGGCGCTGATGCCCAGCAGGATGCCGCCGTTCTCCCAGTATTTCCTAAGCACCGGGCCGAAGTTCCGTTTTCTGATGGAACCCAGTAACTGGAAGGGGTCGCCGCCGGAGAGATGGATGGCATCGCAGGCCAGCAGTTCATCTGTCAGCGAGGGATCGTATCCCTTGTTCAGGTCAAAGTACAGGATATCTTCTATGCCGTACTTTTTATAGTACTCACACTTATCCTTAAAATATTTCCTGGTAGCGTCCGAGGCCGAGGGGATGTAGGCCAGCTTGGGCCGGGACTTGCCGGAGATCTCGAAGATCCTTTTGTCCAGCCGTTCGTTCTCCGATATCACCTGGTCGCTGTAAAATATTATTGTTCCGCTTTTCACGACAAAAAATAATGGTTCAACGCCGCCAGGGTGATGCCGCAGTTTATTTTGTTGCCCCGGATCATCTTTTTTAGTTCGGCCGGGGATAGTTCCGCTGTTTTCAGGATTGTCTCATCGTGCTGCTGGTTAAGGTTGGAGGCCTTGGGATGCTTCACTCCTTCGGCCAGATACACTATGATCTCGGCATTCTCATGGCCCAAAGCGGTGTAGAAATTCCCCAGCCGTTTCCATTTAACGGCCTTCAGCCCGATCTCCTCCCACAGCTCCCGCTTGGCTGAAGCCAGGGAGCTTTCCCCTTGGTGAATGGCCCCGGCCGGGAGTTCGTAAAACACATCGTCCAGCGTATAACGATATTGTTTGACCAGATATATTCTCCCCGCATCATTAACTGCCACCACGGCCACTCCCGGGCCTTTCTGGACGACGCCGTAAATGCCTTTGCGGCCGCCGGGATAGGCGATGCGGTCGTGCCGCACCGAGATCCAGGGGTTCTTATAAACAATTTTGGAAGATAAGGTCTTCCAGCCGTATTTGTTTTTGGCCATACTAAAACTCGCCGGGGTTGACGCCCTGGGGCAAAGGCTGCTGCCAGGTCTCGGGTTTGAAGGATTCTACTGTTGAGATCTTCTGGTAGGTCACCGATAACTCCAGTTTCTGTCGGGGCTTTTTCATTTCGATCTCATAAGGGCGGTAACTTGCTCCCAGCGTCCGCCAGCTGCCGTAGCTGATCTGCTGCAGGTCCCCGGTCCCGGACTGAACCCGGTATTCCGCGATCCGTCCCAGTTTGGGGTCCACCCGGAAGATGTATGCCGCCAGGCTGTCCTGATAGCTGAAGTTTACCAGTACGTCCTCCCCGGCAAAGTCGCATTGGCCCGGGGGCAGGGGCGGCCGGCCTTCCAGCATCTTAAGGAACTGGTCCAGTGAGAATCCCAGGGTTTGGGCCGAGGCCGAGTCTATCCGCTGGATCTGTCCTTTCAGGTAAACGCCCTTGATGGGGATGTTGAGCCAGGCCAGGCTGTCGCAGACCGCGGCCGAGGCCAGGGTAAAGCCCAGGAATCCGGAGATGTCTATCCGCATCCTTTGGGGACTTTCCCAGCGCAGGGTGAAGGAGAACGACTGGTTGAAATCCGGGGAGCGCAGACTGATGTCTCCTTCGGCCGAATAAGGCGGGCGCGGTTCGGAATAGCCCTGTTGCACCTGCTGCCAGACCTTTTCAGGGGTCGGCTTCTGGGGCTTGGTCCTAAAATGGGAACAGCCCTGGAAAAGGCAGAAGGCAAAAAACAAAAAACAAATAGGCAGAAGCCGGCGGTATGGTTTACTCATGAGCTTCAATCTTCTTTTTGATCTCTTCTTTTTTGGGGTCCAGCTCCAGCGCCTTGCTCCACTGCTCCAGCGCCTTCTCACTTTGTCCCAGAGCCGAATAGATGTCCCCCAGGTGGTCCCGCAAGGCGGGATCATCGGGCAGGATTTTTACCGCCCTTTCCAGTTCCTGCTGGGCCTGGGAGATCTTCCCCTGTTTGAAGTATATCCAGCCCATGCTGTCGATGTAATAGGCGTTGTCCGGCTCGGCCTGCAGGGCCTGTGCCACCATGGTCTCGGCCTGATCCAGGTTTATGCCACGCTCGGCATACATGTACCCCAGATAATTCAGGGCCAGGTGGTTCTTGGGCTGGCGGGCCAGCAGCAGCAGAAAATAGCTTTCGGCCTTGTCAAAATCTCCCGACCTCTCATAAGCCATAGCCAGGTTGAAGAGCAGATTAAGATCTTTTTTATTCTTGGGATATAGTTTCAGGTAATGGGGGATGGCCTTCGAATACTGCTCCAGCTGGCCGTAGGCATAGCCCCAGATGTAATCCATCTGCATCTTGTTGCCGTGGCGGCGGGATCTCTTGAATGATACTTCGGCCGAATCCATCTTTTCCCGGGCCAGCTGGCAGATCCCCAGGTTCAGCCAGCCCTCGGACAGGCGGGGCAGTATCTTCAGGGTGCGGCTGAAATACCCGGAGGCTTCCTGGTACTGCTTTTGCTCCATCTTAAGGCGGGCCAGGGTGTACAAGGCCTCGGTGTTAAGGCTGTCATCCTGCAGCAGGAGGTCAAAGTTCAGAAAGGCGTTGGGATAGTCCTTCTGCCGGTAGTAAAGGCGGGCCAGCTGCAGCCGGAGGTTATTGTCCTTGACCCCCAGAGCCAGAATGTCCTCGGCCTTGAGGATGGCACCTGGGTAGTCGTTCTTCAACAACAACAGGTTGAAGAGGTGTCTTTTAAGGTATTGGTTCTTGGGGGACAGTTCTTCAGCCAATAAATAATAAACATATGCAGAATCGGGCTGTTCTATTGCTTCATAGAGCGCGGCCAGGGAGAGCGCGGCCTTGGCGTTCCCGGGATCGTTCAGCAGCACAGCCTGGTACTGCTCTACCGCCGGCTGGTATTTTCTGGCCCGGGCCAGCACTCCGGCCAGATTCACATGCAGCTCCGGGTCATCGCTCTTTTCAAGTGCCTGTTTCAGCACCATTTCGGCCGAATCAGGATGTCCGGCGATCTCGAACAATCCGGACAAGGTGACCGCGATCTCGCTGTTCCGGGGATCCAGCCGAAAGGCCTTCCGGTATTGGACCAGGGCGGCCGGCCAGTCCTTGGTTATCAAATATGAATTGCCGAGTATCAAATAAGGATCGGCGGTGGAGGAGTCAAGCCTGGCGGCCTGCTTGGCATAGAGCACGGCCAGGGTATCGTTCCCCAGCTCGTAGTAATTCTGGGCGATGTACAGGTGCAGCAGGGCAGAATTACGGCCGATCTTCAGGGCTTCCCGGTAGGTCTTAATGGCCCCCTTAAGGTCGCCTTGGTCCTCCTGGGCGGCGGCCAGGTCCACGTAATCCAACAGGGCCAGGTTGGCCTGATCTGGGGCCAGAACCTGCCTTTTGGCGCAGCCGGCGGTAAGAGCCAGGCTCAGCAGGGTTAGAGCAAGATGTTTATTCAATATTTTGATCCTTGATGAATTTGCTGTAAAAAAACTCAATGTCATATCATGGTCCTTGTTCCGGAGATTTCAGAAATTATACTGGGCGCCTTCCCTGGCCAGCTGGATCAGCGAGCTTTTAAGTCCGGTGATCTCCCGTTCGACCTCCTTAACGAACATGGCCTTGATGTGGAACACGTAGAACGGGATCTTAAGCCCTGAACCGGCTACTTCGCGGGACAAAGACTGGGGCGTCAGGTGTCCGGAGACGTCGGCCAGCCGCTGGAGCCGGTTGGGGAAGGAGGTCTCCACCAGCACTGCTTTAAGGTTACCGACCTTTTTGGCTTCCTGCCAGATCCGTTCGGTGGCCCTGGTATCGGCGGTGTAAAGCAGGCTGGATTTGCCGTCCGAGATTATGAATCCCGCCGTGGGCACCGAATGGCTGACCCTGACGGCCTTGACGGTATATTTGCCGATCCGGACGGTCCGGTTCTCTCTTAAGGGGCAAAGTTTGAAGACCGCCCGTTTCCGGTCGGGGATGGCGGTGAAATCCGGCCAGACCTGATTGTTGAAAAGGTGCCGGCGCAGGCCATCCAGCACATCGGGGAGGCTGGCGATGGCGATGGGCTTTTTGTTGCATCCCGCCAGGTTGTCGGCCATCAGCAGCAGCCCCAGGCTGTGGTCGATGTGGATATGAGACAAGAAAACCGTTTCAATCATTTGCAGCTCGTCAAAATCAAGCATCGAAGCGGCGGCACCGGTATCTATCAGCGCCGTTTTGTCCAGCAAAAAACTGGTAAGCCCGAAGCCGGGCAGTTTGGAGCCGGATGCCCCCAAGACCCGAATCTTCATATCAAGTCCTTATCTCTTAGTTCAAATTACCTGGGAATATGGCCCCAAAGATTATGGCAATGGTTAAGACCCAGGATGGTCCAGAAACGAATATCACAGGGCCAGGCCCAGTCCCGCTGCCAGACCCAAAGGATTGAGCTCTCCGCCCAGCTGCAGATAAAAATAGCGGCCCAGTTTGTAATATATGCCGCCGGTGGCATTCAGGTTGACGGTGGAATTGGCGTCGTCATTTATCCAGTAGTAGCCTTTGTCTCCCATGCCCTCATATGGTTCGCGATACTGCAGGTAGGCTTTATGAAAGGAAGCGCCCAGGCCCAGATAGGAACAGAAATGGTCGTTGAGCGGCCTGGTCATTCCGCAATTGACCGAGACCCAGGAACTGCTGTTGTCCTTTAACGTGTCGGCCGTATAGTGAGTCTCCACATATTCCACGGTCAGGTCGTCATACAGATAAGGGGCGATCTCCAGGGAAGTGGTGTTCATTTTAAAATCCAGGAAAAGGCCCCAGGTTTTGGGCCGGGTAAACCCCAGGGTAAAACCCACATACTGGCTGGGAATGTTTACGGCATAGCCCAGGACCAGCCGGTTCCCCGAATTGAACCCCGGACCCTCATCATCGTAGTAATTGTATTTTGCTTCCTGGGCCCTGGCCGTGCCGGGGAAGGCGCCCAAGGCCATAAAACCCAGGAGGATCGCCGTTGCGCGCAGTGTTTTTGACATTTTCTTTTCTGCCTTATTTATTATTATGAATTGTTTTAAACTCCGCCGATCCGGCCTTTGCTGCTGCCGGGAAGGTCAGCCAGTTCCCGGGGATAAGGCTCAAAGTAGGTCTGAAGTCCCAGATACTTATCCTGAAAACGGGCCACCCAGGAACCGATCAAAGTGGCAGCCGTGCTAAGTGGGATCTTATCCCGGCCCAGCAGTTCCAATTGTTCCAGAAAATATTTTTTCTCAGCCGTAGTCAGATCATCCTTGAAATAACCCAGGGCGTGCATCAGCACGTTAAGATGGGAGCGGGGCCGGGGGATCCTGCCCAGGGCCTGCTCAAAATGCGCTTGATACCCGGCCGCCAGTTCTGTCCACTTTAACTCGTTCTGGCGGGCCACCAATTTTCCCAGGGCCCGCATCTCCTTTTGGCTGTAGGCCATCAGCTGCAGTTTATGGGCGGAGTGGAACTCCACCAATTTTTTGACCGGGCCGGAGTTCAAAATATCCCTTAAACCGGCCAGGGCGAAGATCCTGGTCAAGAAATGGTCCCGGATGTCCGCGTTCTCCAGCCGGCCCTCGTCCTCTATGGCCCGGCCCGGGTAGAGTTCAAGCGCCAGGCCGCCGAAGAATCCTGAACTTTTGCCGGTGACCGGGGCCGCGCCCTTAAGCGGACCGGGATAGACCTTGACGTCCTTGATGCCGCAGGAGGGGGAGCGGGTCTTAAGCAGAAAGCCGTCCACCGGGCCCAGGTCCTTGAAAAATTCTCCGGCAAAGGCGTTCATCTCTCCGGTCAGGTCGCGGCCGGTGGCCGGCTGGAACAGGGAGCGGCGGCCCTTGGTTTCTACGATCCGGATGGGATCTCGGGGCACGCCCAGGCCGATCTCCTGCTCCGGGCAGACCGGGATGAAGTCGACATGGTCCTTAAGTTTCCGGACAAAAGGACTGGAGATCATCAGGCCGTTGTAGCGGCAGGCGGCGAAACCCAGGCACTTGCTGACAACGATCCTGGGCTTGGACTGGCTGTTCATGCTTTGATTGCTGTCATCATTCTGTCAGCCTTACCGGTCTGCCAAAATGAAGATAAGCCTTGGCGCCGATAAAAGGGGCAAATATTGCGGTGGGAATGGCGATACCAACCGAATGACTCAATGAGCCCAGCCCCGTACCTACCCCTAAGGTCAACAGGATTCCTCCGGTGGCGTACCAACAGGAGCTTTTGCAGTATTTTTTGGATACGGCGTGTATCCCTATGGTGGAGAGGGTGGTGGCTCCGATCACAACCCCGGTTAAGGTATGTGGCCAGACATCATCCTTCAACCCATCGGTTTCACCTGTGGAAGCGGTACCAATCCAGCCGCCCAAAAGCCCTCCGCCAAGAAAAAACAACAGGCCGGTCAAAGAGGATTTGGCGTACAGATTGGGGGGATAGCTTGCCGGTGGAATGATACTGGTAAGAGGAACTGAGTCATTATTTGAAATGGAGGTTTCTGTAATTGATTGTTCGTTAGCGGTATAGACCGAGGATAACTTCCATGATAACTGCTGTTCAATTGTTTGGGCTTGGCCATAAATTGAAATAATCTGGACCAAGAATAGGATCAATAAATATTTCTTCATACAGATATCCTTCGCGGTTGGTTGGTAATTAACTCTGCTCCCGCTCCACCTTGACAGTGCACTCGGTCACTAATGCCGCCACCGCGCCGATGGCCGCCAGGGTGGGGGCAATCAGCGCGCCCACCACCCCGATGGTCAGGGGAAAGGCCATGATGGTCTTGCCGTCTCGGTCTATGATGGTGATGCGGCGGATGTTGCCTTCGCGCACCAGCTCCTTGATCTTGGCCAGCAGCTGCTCGCCGGATACCTTTATCTCTTCGGTGAATTGGTCTGACATGGTTTTATTCCTTTCACAATTGGTTTGATCAGGAAACCTTGGTTCCCATGATCATTGTGGCCGCGATCCGCCCCGACTGGTAGATGGTGGGCAGGCCCGAGCCGGGATGGGTGCCGCCGCCCACCAGGTAGCAGTTGCCGAACTCCTCGAACTTATTATGGGGCCTAAAGGACAGCATCTGGGTGATCTTGTGGCTGAGGTTGAAGGTGGCCCCGTGGTAGATCCCGTATTCCTTTTCCCAGTCGGCCGGGGTGATGATCTTCTCCGCCTCTATATGCCGGTCAATGTCCTTAAGCTCGGTCTTCTGCTTGATGATCCCGATCACCCGGTCGCGGAAGGCTTTTCGCTCCTTCTGCCAGTCCAGTCCAGAGGTCTGGTTGGTGACCGGCACCAGCACGTAAATTGCCGACTTGCCGGCCGGAGCCAGGGTGGGGTCGGTGATGCTGGCGTTCTGGATGTAGACCGAGGGATCGCTGGACAGGGCCTTGCGATGGACGATGTCCTCCACGTTGTCCCGGTAGTCATCGGCGAATATCACATTGTGGTGCGGTATGTCGTACAGCTTGTCCAGGCCCAGGTAAAGCATGAAGGTGGAGCAGGAATATTCCATCTTTTTGAGTTTGGCGTCGGTGTATTTCCTGCGGTCTTCGGGTTTCACCAGATGGCTCATGGCCCAGGCGAAATCGGGGTTGATGATCACTTTGTCGGCCTCTACTACCCGGCCGTCCTCCAGCAGAATGCCTTTGGCGGTGTGGTCCTTCACCAGCAATTGTTTCACCGGGGTGTTCAGGTGGATCTTGCCGCCGTCCTCCCGGATCACTTTGGCCATGGCCTCCGATATCTTATTGAGCCCGCCGATGGGGTGGTAGATGCCGAACTTGTGCTCGATCACCGACAGGATGGTGAAGGTGGCCGGGCACTGCCAGGGCGACATTCCCAGGTATTTGGCCTGGAAGGTCATGGCGATCCTCAGGTGCTCGTGCCTGAAATAGCCGGCCAGTCTGTCATACACCGAGGCGAAGGGGTCCAGCCGGGGAATGGCCTTGATGAAACGGGGTTTAAGATAGGAAAGAAAACTGCCATAAGGCACTTTAAGGCAGGGATAGACCCGGTCGAACTTCTTCCCCTCGGTCTTTTTGAACCGCAGATAATTCTGGCCGTCACCGGGGAAGGCCCGCTCGATCTCCTCCACCATCCTTTTCTCGTCCCCGGTGGGGAAGAAGTCCTTTGTTCCGTCAAAGCGCAGGCGGTACATGGGATCTATGCGCTTAAGGTCCAGGTATTTGTTCAGGTCGCGGCCGGCGTCGGCAAAGGACTGCTCCAGCACTTCCAGCAGCATAAGGAAAGTGGGGCCGGTGTCAAAGGTGAAACCGCCCAGCTTGACGGGGGCGTTGCGGCCGCCCACCACGTCCTTCTTTTCAAAGATGTCCACCTGGTGGCCGTGGTGGGCCAGCAGCATCCCGGCGGTCAGCCCGCCCGGCCCGGCCCCGATGATGACGACTTTTTTCTTCGGCATAACATCAACGTTATTGTTACAATAGTTTATTCTCGGCAAAGCTGTAATACCCCAGCCGGCCCACTATCAGATGATCCAGCACCCGGATGTCCAGCGCCTTGGCCACGCTGGCGATTGTGTCGGTCAGCTGGCGGTCCTCCGGCGAGGGCTGGCAGTGCCCGCTGGGGTGGTTGTGCACCAGGATCATCCCGGCGGCGTGGAGGTTAAGGGCCTCTTCGATGATCCGCCGGGGATAGACCGCCGCCTTGTCCACCGTACCCTGGTTTATGGTCTTGTATCTCAGCACCTCGTTCTTGGTGTTGAGATAGATACAGAGGAAGGCCTCGTTGGGCAGTCCGGCCATCTTGGTCCGGGCGAAAGCCAGCACCGACTGGGGCGAGGAGAGGACATCCTTAGATTTCATCCCGGCCTCCAGGTACTGCTCGGACAGGTGCTTGGCCAGCTTGATCAAAACCGCCGGGGATGTCCCCAGCCCCCGAACCTTCTCCAGATCTTCCGGCGAAGCGTCCAGCACTCCGGCCAGGCCGTCAAATCTGTGGATCAGCTCCTTGGCCAAAGGCTTTACATCACGGCGGGGCAGGGCGTAGGTCAGCAGCAGCTCCAGCAGCTCGTAGTCGTGCAGGCCTTCCCCGGCGGTCAGGCGGAACTTATCCTTCAGCCTCTGACGATGCCCTGATGTCTGTTCTCTCTTGTCCACGGACCTCTTAAAAAAACAATGATAAAGTTGTTAACCGAAGCTTTTCCATTGAAACCCCGAACATGGAATGATATTTTCAGTGTTTTGGCAATTCAGTGCTTCCGTGGTAATTTATCTGTCTATCTAGACATGGCCTTTTTGCGCCGGGCCGGAGGCATCTTCTCTATGGCATAACGCAAGGCCGTCCGGGGCATCCGGTCCTTGTTCTGCATCACGTAATCGAACACCTCCCTGGGGAATTTTTTGCAGGACTCTTTCAGCAGCCAGCCGTAGCCTTTTTGCACCAGGTAGTGGTCATCACACAGCAGGGCGCCGGAGGTCTTCAGCACATCACCGAAATACTTGCCGCGCCGCACCGGATAGATCAGCGCCACGGCCGCGGCCCGGCGCAGGTGCCATTGCCGGGCCTTGGTCCAGCCGAAGACGCGGGGGAGGGATTCGGGGAATTGTTCGATGAAATATCCCAAGGTGCGGCAGCACAGGTCATCCACCCCGCCCCAGTTGTTGACGTGGTCTTTTAGCCAGCGTTCCAGCGTCTTGAAATCGGCCGGCTCAAACTGTTTGCGGAGCCGCCAGGCCCAGTCGAAAGCGATGGTGCGTTCCTCGCTGGTGTTAAACGAAAGTAACCGGTCACACAATGCGAAGATCTCGGATTTCTCCAAACCCCTTACCTGCCGGTAGTATTTGGCCGAGATGGTCCGGACCACCGGAAGGCGCACCCCGTGCAGGACTATTCCTTCCTTGAAGTAGTTCTGCGCGCCTTCGCGATAAACCGGGTCCACATTCTGCAGCAGTTCGGCCCGGATCTGTTTGACAATATCTTCCATATTGTCAATAATTTAAGCATAACAGGGGGTAATATGCAACTAAATAATGAAAATAATTTCATCTTTTTCCCGGAGTTAAAGGACAACTAAAAAACCCCGCCGCTGGCGGGGTTTTTGTTTGGCTGCGCCCGGCGCTTACTTGCCGGCGGTCTTATCACCCAGGCTGGTCATGATCTTGGCGGCCTGTTCCTTGATCCAGGTGGCCTTGGTCACGGCTTCATACAGTTTTCCGGCCTTGAACTCTTCCTGGGCCTGTTTCCAGGCTTCTGGCATCGCATCGACCGCGGTCTTGGCCTCGGTCAGCACCGTCTTGTCAACATCTTTGGCTTTGGACACCGCCAACTTGACGCCTGCGATCAGCTTTGGCATCTCGGCGGCCAGGGCCTGCCAGTCCTGCGGCAGGGCGGCCTTTTTGGCCTCGATGGCCGAGGCCAGGTCCTTGACCTTAAGCGGGATGTTCTTGGCGCCGGCCAGAGCGGCCTTGTAGTTTCCGGTCTCGAAAGACTGCTTAGCGCCGGCCAGGACGGCTTCCAATTCCGCCAGCTGTTCGGGCACGAACTGGGCGGCCTCGGCCCGGACCGTGTTCATGGCCTCCTCGGCGGTCTTGATGGCCAGCTGGGCCGGGGCCTTGACCATGCTGCAGGAAACAACCAGCAGCATCACGCAAAATAGGACGGGCAACAGTTTTTTCATGTTTTCTCCTGATTGGTTTTGGTTGGGGTTGATGTGAAAGTAGAGTATATCCCCGTAGAACGAAGGTGTCAAGAATGATATTTTCTGGAGATCTATTAAATGAACTTGGAGCAAGTATGAAAATCCGGTTATTTGAGCCTCAACTTATTTACTTTTCTCCGCTTTCTCTTTAAAGAGAAAGCTTCAAAGAGAACTTTCGCTTAGCGCTGCCTCGGTGTCATTTTATCCATCTGCCTGAAGCTATTGACCCGCAGGTAAGGAATGATCCTGGCAATAGCTTCTTTACACTCATTCCTTTCGGTAAAACGGCAGCTTTTGCTTACGCAGCAGCGCTAACGCTAACCGGACCTCTCCCTGCCTGACGGCTTCCCTCCCCGTTACGGGGAGGGTGTGAGGGTGGTGCCCGCCTTTAAGTGGAGCGGCTTGACTTCAGCCCCGAAAAAGCAGTCATTGCGTTATTGACATACCGCACGTTCTGGTTCAATGACTGCCGGGGCGTAAGCCTTGCTTTCCGCGGAACTTCGGCGGAAAAGACTTCTTTGCATACTTTCTTAGTCATAAGAAAGTATGATTAAAAGGTTATAATATTTCTTCCAGATATACTTAAACTTGGGAACAAAAGCATTTGCCAGGTGCATAAATACTATTATTTCCGGAGTTGCTTGTTGGCCGGCCCCGGCCACAGATATTTTTTCAGGTCGATCTTCCCCTGCAGGCCGAACTCCACCCCTTCGTTTTCCAGCATAGCCCGCTGTTCCTCATAGCCGCCTCCTGGCGGCAGGGAGATCGTTCCCCGGCTGTTGATCACCCGGTGCCAGGGGAGTTTTTCCCTGACCGAGCTGGAATGCAGCAGCCAGACGACAGCCCGTGATCCCTTAGGGTTCCCGGCCAGGGCCGCGATCTGCCCGTAGGAGGCCACCTTGCCCCGGGGGATCTGCCTGATCAATTTTATGACAAGGACGGACAGGGTGCCGGGGATTTCCGCAATTAGTTTTTCATGACCCATTGATTTTCCCCTGTTTTTTCATTACAATAGACCTTATGGAAGAATATACAGTCCTGGTGGTCGAGGACGATCCCAGCATGGCCCGGGTGCTGGAGGCCCAGCTGAAGATCGGCGGGTACCACATCCTGAAGGCCTTCAACGGCGAGGACGGCCTGAAGATGGCCGAAGAATACCTGCCCGACCTGGTGCTATCCGATATCATGATGCCTATCATGGACGGGTACGATCTGTGCCGCAACCTAAAGCGCAATCCCAGGACCTGGCACATTCCGGTGATCCTGCTGTCGGCCAAGAGCGACCGGACCAGCGTGATCCACAGCTATTCGGTAGGGGCGGTGCGGCACCTTACCAAGCCCATGAAAAAGGAGGAACTGTTCAAAGCCATTGACCAGCGGTTGAAGTACGCCGACAAGGCCCGCCAGCTACTGGCGCGGAAAGCCAGCGAGCTGGAAGGGGAACTGGGCCGGATCGGGATATTCAAGATAATTGACCTGTTCTCGTTGGGAGGCTGGAGCGGGTACATTGAACTGCGCAGCGAAACGGGGCAGAAGGGGACGCTGTACCTGGAGGACGGGGTGATAGACAAATGCAGTTTGGACGGGCAGTTCTCGCCGTACAATCTTTTTGTGTTATTGTCCTGGGAGAAGGGGACGTTCAAGGCGCACCGAAGGTGATACTTAGTTCATAGATCAGGGTACAGTAGTCAGTGTTTTCATCTGAACGGGATGAACAAAGCGGCGGCCAGTAATGGCCGCCGCTTCTGTTTTCCGTTTACGCCTTCTTCTCGTTCCTGTCCAATATCTGGGTGAAATACTTCATGAACTCAATCGGCAAGGGGAAGATGATGGTGGAGTTCTTTTCCACCGCGATCTCGGTCAATGTCTGCAGGTAGCGCAGCTGCACGGTCACCGGCTCGCTGGCCATCACCGTGGCGGCGTCCTTGAGCTTGGCCGAGGCCTGGAACTCGCCGTCGGCGTGGATCACCTTGGCCCGGCGTTCGCGCTCGGCCTCGGCCTGCTTGGCCATGGCCCTTCTCATGCCCTCGGGCAGGTCCACGTCCTTGACCTCGACTGCGCTGACCTTGACGCCCCAGGGGTCGGTCCGCTCGTCGATCACCTTCTGCAGCATCTGGTTGATCTTCTCCCTATTGGAAAGCAGGTCGTCCAGCTCGTGCTCGCCCAGGATGGAGCGCAGGGTGGTCTGGCCCATCTGGCTGGTGGCGTACATGTAGTCTTCCACCGCGATCACCGCCTTGTCCGGAAGGAAGACCTGGAAGTACATCACGGCGTTGACCTTCACCGAGACGTTGTCCTTGGTGATCACCTCCTGGGGCGGCACGTCCAGAGCCACGGTGCGCAGGGTGACCTTGACCATCTTTTCGAACAGGGGGATCAGGATGATCAGCCCCGGGCCGCGGGTGCCCACGTAGCGGCCCAGCCGGAACACCACGCCCCGCTCGTATTCCCGCAGGATCTTGAAGGTGTTGAGCAGGATGAACAGGACGAAGACAATCAGAACTATGGTACCGGTCATAACTGGTTCCTCCTTATATTAGGTTGGCTATGGTTGCTTGATGGTAATTGACTTGCTGACCTTATCCAGCATACGGCGCATGTCTTTTTCCGGGGCCGTGCCTTCCTGTCCGCATTTGATCAAATAGGCCACGGTCGGTTCCTTGGCGCCGCCGCCCGCATTGGTTAATATTCTTGCGATATAGGTCAATTGATCTTCATAATAACCGGTTTGATTGTAGGGATGCTCGCCGGTCAGTTTCTTTTGCCAATCAGCCCGGTAGTCATTGTCCGCTTCCGGGACCGGTTTTGGGGTGGCGGTGACGCTGTAAAAATTACTGTTGTCCTTGCTTTGGCCCACGGTAATGCCCCGGATGGACCAGACCGCCTTTTCCCCGGCGGCCGAATAGCCAAAGCGCAGCCGGAGGTCGGAATCATCGTTCATGGAATAGGGCCCTTTTTTAAGGTCCACGGTCAGCCAATCAGCCTTGAAGGAATAACCGGCTCCGTTCCCGTTTCCCAGGGATACCGGGAAATCCTCAGGCAGCAGCTCCGGATGCGATAAAAAATCCCGCCAGTTCTTCAAGGTGCCGTAATAAGAGAAGAACATCATGTCGGCCAGGAAATGCATATCCAGGACCACGCCGTTGTCCAGTATGCTGGTAGGGACCGCCCGCATCAGACAGATCGCGCCGTCCGGGGTCGGCAGGGTGAACAGGATTATGCTTTCGTCCGAGTATGAGATGTTCCAGGTGAGCACCGCCCAGCGTCTCCCGAAATCATCGCGGAAAACAGTCTGGTCAATGGCCGGCCCCAGGGATAATATCTTTGCGCTGGTGTTCCCTATGTTGCGGTCAAACGGCAGCCCCTTTAAAAGAAGGTCCATCAGCATCTTGGAATTGCTGAAAATATCCGCCACCGCAATGCTGTCTGGGGTGCGCAGATTCATCAGTAAATATCCATAGATGCCGCCATAGGTCAGCGATCCGTTGTCCCCCAGGTCGGCGGTGCTGGTGGAATTGGGGATGTATGTGGTCCAGTGGCCGTCCTTTGCCTGCCCGATTATATTGGGGTAATTCTTGTACGAAATGTCGTATTGAAGGTTTATTGATCCCGGGCCAAAGGGAAAGGTCTGTGCCCTGTTTTCCTTGAGCAGGTCATAATATTTGTTTTCGATTATTTGGCAGTAATCATCATGCAATTGTTTGCGGACCGTGTCGTAGGCGCAGGGCAAAGCCGCTTCCAGGTCTATGGTCATGAGCTTTTGGAAACTGCAGTTGGGCAGGGTGTACACTGATTTCATATGCAGCAGGGCGGGCCGGCCCAGCTGCTTCACCGCTTCCGAGACCGGCAGGGCAAAATTAAGGTTCTCATTCTCCGATTTCATGGTGATGATCCCTATGATCCGGCCGTTCTTGTCGAGCAAGGGGCCGCCGCTGTTGCCTGGGGAGGCGGCCGCGGAGAACCGCAGCCATTTCCACTGGCCGCTTTCTGATTCATAGGTCTCCGAGACCAAGAGCCCGTCGCGGATCACAATGCCTTCGCCCAGCGCGTTACCCACGGCAAATACCGGTTCGTTCAAAACGGGTTTTGTGTTCTGGGTGAAAAAGCGGGTGAATTTCTTGCCCTTCAGGGTGAAATACATCACATCGCGCCAGGTTGAATAACCGGTGACCCGGTCAACCTGGTAAATGCGGCCCTCGCTGTCGCGGATGCTGATCGGCGCGTACTGGCTTTTCATGTACAGCGAGAATACGTGGGCGGCCGTGGCCAGGGTGCTTTCGTTGACCGCAAAGGCCGTGCCGATGGGCAGGTATTTGTCGTTCCTGATGGCAAAGGGGATCAGGTCCAGGGGCAGGGGCTTGTCATACTCGATATAATCTTCGGCCGGTTTAAGGGCCACCACCTCAAATACGGCGTCTTTAATGAGCGTCACGGTGCGTTTGTCGGGCATTAGCGATAGGCCTTGATTGGCCAAAACCAAAAGAACCAAAGTGCCGATAAACAGTGGATTGGAGCGTGACATATTGCCGCCTTTCTATATGATTTATCAGTGCTTGTTTAAATTCTCTCCACCTTCAGGGTCATACCCTTCACTCCCACTACTTTGATCCTGGCGCCTTCAGAAATCTCCACATCCGACCAGGCGCTCCAGTGGGTTGTGGCCCCTGAGTTTATCAGGGTTTGAACTGAGCGACGATGTCGCGGCTTACCCAATAGATATTCCCGTCGTCTCCGCAAAAAAAGATGTATTTACCGTCCGGGGAAATGGAAGGAAACCTGGCTCCTTCCAGAAAATCAATTTTTTTATTCATCTTTTGGGGTGAGGCCCAGGTCCCGTTCTCGTTCTTAAAGCTGATGCAAAGAGACATATCCTCTTTTGTTGAGGGCCGGCTGGAAGAGAACAACAGGTAATCGTCCTCCGGCGAGATATACGGCGTGTAGTCAATATAGGGGGAATTGATGACGGAGTCCAAAGGATGGATATCGCCGTATCCCACCCCGGTGTATCGCGCATAGTAAATGCCCATGTTCCAGACCTTGCCGTTAAGGGCCGATAGAAAATAAACCAAACCTGATTTGGTGAACGAAGAGTTTGATTTAAGCAGGACGCCGTCGTTTTTCGGTTCGCTCCACCCGGAACAGGTTTTTTCAACGTACAATGTCTTTCTTTCCGACAGGCTGTTTTCGGAATAATTGAAAAACAGCTTCTTCCCGTCCGGGGAAAACAGCGGGCCGCCGGATATTCCGCCGGCAGCAAACGGGGGAACCCCGGGTTCTGTCCATTTCCCGTTTTCGCAGGCAATATGCATTAGAATGCAGGCCCCTGGCTGGGACATGTCAGGGATGACCGTCCAGAACATCTCTTTCCCATCGGGTGATATTGTGAGCCTGCCGTGTGTGTTGCCTTTGGAGACGACCCCTTTTCCAAAAATCACCGCAGCGTTTCCAGGAGGGGTTTGTCCTAAATAAGCCAACGAATCATCCATTGGTGTGGTACTGGTATCGCTCTTTGGCGGATTTGGTTTGTTGTCTGACATGGGCTTTCCCTTAGCGTAATTAATAATTGGTTGAGCTGCAATGCCGGTGATGGTCATTGCACAACTCATCATCAAGAAATATAGGAAGTGTTTATTATGCATTTATTGCCTCAACATTTAAAAACGCTGCCTTCTGTATGTTGGCCGTTATTCGCTAACAGTTACCTTTAAAGTCATGCCTTTTACCTCCACTACCTTGATCTTGGTGCCTTCGGCGATCTCCACATCCGACCAGGCGCTCCAGTGGGTCCCGGCCACGAAGGCCCGGCCGCCGTCCTTGTTCACCATGGTCCGGGCGTCGCCCTCCTGGCCCAGCAGGCCCTGGCCGCCGGTGGTGGGCTTGGTCCTCAACGTCCTGATGGACAGCCAGACCCCGATCACGAAGAAGGCCGCGGTCACCAGCACCACCGGGATGATCACCTGGAGCGAGGCCCGCAGGGCCGGGTCCGGGGAGTTGAACAGCATCACCGATCCCATGAACATGGCTACTATTCCTCCTGTAGTCAGGACGCCGTGGGTGGCGGCCTTGACGTCTATGATAAAAAGGACTATGGACAGCAGTATCAAAAGCATTCCGGCATAATTCACCGACAGGGTCTGAAAGGAGAAGAAGGCCAGGATCAGCGAGATGGCGCCCACCACCCCCGGCAGCACCGCCCCGGGATTGGAGAACTCAAAGTAAAGCCCCAGCAGGCCCAGCATGAAGAAGATGTAGGCGATGTTGGGATCGGAGATCACCGCCAGCAGCCGGTCCCGCCAGTTCATCGTAATTGTTATCACTCGGGCAGACCTGGTGCTTAGGGTCACAGTGTCCCGGTCCATCACGATCTTCCGGCCGTCCAAAGAATCCAGCAGGGCGGAGGTGTTGGGGGCGATCAGGTCTATCACTCCGCGCTTTAGGGCCTCGGTCTCCGACAGCGAGACGCTGTGCCGGACGGCGGAGTCGGCCCAGGCCACGTTGCGGCCCCGCTTTTCGGCGATGGATCGGATATAGGCCGCGGCGTCGTTGGTCACCTTGCCGGACATGGTGCTGTCCATCTGCCCGCTTTGCCCGATGGAAACCGGGTGGGCCGCCCCGATGCTGGTGCCCGGCGCCATGGCCGCCACGTGGGAGGACAGGGTGATAAAGGCCCCGGCCGAGGCCGCCCGGGAACCCTGGGGCGCTACGAAGACCACTACCGGCACGGTCGAGGCCATGATGCTCTTGATCACCTGGCGCATGGACTGGTCCAGCCCGCCGGGCGTGTCCATCTCTATTATCAGGCACTCGGCCTGTTCCGTTTGAGCCTTCTCAATGGCCTGGACCATGAATTTGGCCGAGGCCGGGCCGACGGCGCTCTCCACCCTGGCGACCAAGACCTCCGAAGCTTCAGTCGTCCCGCTAACTAAAATTATAGAAAGAACAAACAAAAATAATTTCTTCATAATATCCTCTTCTCATGAACACTGAATACTGAATATAGAATGCCAACCAAAATCTGAGATCACAAAATTATTCTGTATTCAATATTCCAAATTCGATCTTCAGCTCCGGCCTTAGGTGTCAGTACTGAAAGTGCTTGATCTTCTCGCCCATCTGGCCGATCTCGGTCATGCTCTCGATGCCGATGTCCAGGTGCAGCTGACTGAATCTCTTGGTGACCTCCCGATCGCTCTTGTCGGTCTTTATTCCGTGGGGCACCATGGGTACGTCCGAGACCAGCAGCAGGGCTCCCCGGGCGATCTGGTTGGTATGGCCCACGATGAACAGGGTGGCGGTCTCCATGTCTATGGCGATGGCGGTCAGCTTTCTCAGGTAATTGCGGAAGGCGTCGTCCCACTCCCACAACCGGCGGTTGGTGGTGTAGATCACCCCGGTGCGGTAGTCGAGCCGGCGCTCTTTAAGCTTCTCGGAGACGAACTTGTGCAGTTTGAAGGAGGGCAGGGCCGGAACCTCGGGCGGCAGGTAGTCGTTGCTGGTGCCCTCGCCCCGGATGGCACCGATGGGCAGGATGAAGTGCCCCAGCTCGGTGGACCGCTTGAGGCCCCCGCACTTGCCCAGGAACAGCACACCCTTGGGGTGCCGGGCCACCAGCAGGTCCATGATGGCGGCTACGTTGGGGCTGCCCATCCCGATGTTGACTATGGACAGGCCCTGGTTGTTGGTGGCGGCCTGCATGGGCCGGCCGTGTCCTTTGATCTCGCAGTTGAAACGCTCGGCAAACCGTTCCAGGTAGTCGTCGAAATTGGTCAGCAGGATGTAATCGCCGAATTGGTCGATCTCCATCCCGGTGTAGCGGGGCAGCCAATTGCGGGCGATGTCGAGTTTAGTTTTCATAGTCTTGCTATTTTATAGAATTATCCTGTTTGTTTGGGTGTGATTCAAGAAGGTGGTATAGATTGCGGTATGAAGCACTGTTTGTAAACAGCTCCTCGTGGGTTCCTTGGGCCACTATCTGCCCCTCTTCCAAAACTGCTATTGTATCTGCTTTTTTTACTGTTGTCAACCGATGGGCTATTATCAATACTGTTTTTCCACCGCTAATATTGTCCAAAGCTTTTTGAATTTCGTTTTCCGATTGGGTGTCAATTTGAGAAGTGGCTTCATCTAAAATCAAAATACGCGGATTCAATATCAAAGCTCTGGCAATGGCAATTCTTTGCCGTTGCCCGCCGGACAGCTTAATTCCGCGTTCCCCTACTTTCGTGTCATATCCACTTGGCATCTGCATGATAAAATCGTGCGCATGAGCCGCCCGGGCTGCAGTCTCAACTTCTTCGTCGGTAGCCAGGGGTTTCCCCAGTTTAATGTTTTCCCGGATGGTATCGGAAAAGAGAAACGTGTCTTGAGGGACCAATCCGATATTATTTCTTAGAGATTTTAGCTTGACGTCGGATATATCCTGGCCATCAATCATTATTCTACCTTTTTGGGGTATGTATAATTTCAGCAAAAACGAAGCCAGAGTCGTTTTTCCAGCGCCGGAATGACCCACGAGTGCAAAAGTTTTACCGGATGATATGTCCAAATTCAAGTTATTGATGACATAATTAGTATCCTCGCGTGAGGTGTTGTATTTGAAATAAACATTTTTAAACGTAATGTCACCTTTGGTTATGTGCAAAGATTCTTTCCCGTCTTTTTCGGTTTCCACCGACAGGATCTCAAATATTCTGTCAACAGCCGGAAGGGAGCGTTGTATTCCTAAATTCAAATCGTAGAGTGTTCTAACCGGCCCAAAAAGATAACCGGTAAACGAAGTAAAGGCCAATAGACCGCCTACTGTAAGGTGCCCCCGCATTATTTCGGTGCACCCATACCATATGATTATCAGTGGACCCAGAGAAGATATAAGCATGGAGCATAATCCTGCAATGCTCGCCGTGACTTCCAAATGGATCTCATTTTTAAAGGCACTTTTAATGGAGGAAAACAGCCTTAACTGAGAGCGTTTTTCTTTGGAGTAGGCTTTTATAATAAATATTCCGGAAAGTAGTTCCTGGAGGGTTTTTTGTACTATGGCGTATCTTTCTCTGGCTATCTTGCTTAGCCCGCGGATCTTTTTATTAAAAACGATCAATGATATAAGGTATAAAGGCAGCAGAAGCAAGCAAATAAACGCTAATTTGGGATGAATATATATAATGGCTATGGTTCCTGCAGTGAAGAGTAAAATATTCTGGATGCCAGATACCAAGGCGTTTGCTAGAAATCCTTGAACTGCGTATGCATCATCAGTCAAACGGGACATTAAATAACCGGTTTCGTTGGTTTGAAAATAGGAAAATGCTGCTTTTTGGATATGGTTGAACAGAGCCATCCGCAAATCAATTAAAACCTTTCCTCTGAATATCATCAGCAATAAACCCTGGAAAAAACTGGAAATGGCTTGGATTATTAATATTAAAAGAAGGCAAAGACAAATAAGATTTAAAAATAAAATAGACTTCTGTGGTATAACTTTGTCTATGATTATTTTTGTTATAAATGGAGTTGGTATCTGTAGTGCCGTTGTAAAAAGCATTAAAATGAAGGCACCAAGCCCTTTTTTCCAATAGGGTTTTAAAAAATTAAGAAACCGTACTGCTGAAAGCTCTTTTATTGAGGCAAAGGCATGAAATAGACTACGCATTTTATTTTAGCTTAAATTGTAAATATATGATATTTTATTCTAACATAATTTAGATTAATTGTAAATAGACACGGATGGCAAATAAGACAATTTATTTATGAGTTATGCTATTTTTTCAATAATGCCATTATGTTTTATTTTCATATAGTCATAGTAATAATTAATTAAATAGTTTAAATGATGTAAATATAAAGTATTAAATAATTTATATTGTTTTCAATAAATAAATAGTATAAAAATATCTATAAATATTATTAAATTTATTCATTAATTTTCTTGACAATTAAATTAATTTTTTGTATAGTTAATATTTATAACAATAAACACGGAAGGCATAAAAAAGTGACACTTAAAACATCAAAGTATAATTTTTTCTTTACAGCTCCCGATGGAGCAGAATTGCTTTTCAATTCTACAACTACCGGGTTTGCAAAACTGGATCCAGATAGTACACATATTGTAAAAGAAATGCTGGCATCACCGAATGACTACGAATGTGATACTGAAATCAAGAAAGATATTAAGCAAAAGCTTATATCGGGCAGGTTTTTGATAAACAGCCAAGAAAACGAATTGCTTCGGCTTAAAATTAGCAACCGAACAGGTAAATTTAACAACCAAAGCCTTGGGTTAACCATTGCTCCGACATTAAGCTGTAATTTTAGGTGTACCTATTGTTTTGAAGATCCTAAAAAACAAAAAATGACTCCAACAGTGGAGAAAGCAATTGTAGAGTTGGTGGAAAAAAGAGTTAACAGCATTGATAAACTATCAATTACATGGTTCGGCGGCGAGCCATTGCTGGCACTAGATGTAATGGAAAGGCTTACTAAGGAATTAAGGAAAATATGTAAAAAATATAAATGTGATTATACTGCCGGTATAATCACAAATGGATATTTATGGGATCGAAAAACAGCTTTAAAATGCAAACGTTTGGGCGTAAAATCGGCTCAAATAACGTTGGACGGTCCGCCTGACGTGCATGACAAACGCCGTTTAACTGTTAACAAAAAAGGAACATTTGACCGTATTTTAAAAAACATAGAAAAAACCTACGATATATTACCAATAAGTATTAGGGTTAATACAGACAAAGACAATGCCGATCGTGTTTCAGAAATCGTGGATATTTTTATTACTAAGGGGTTGCACAATAAAACAAAACTATATTTTGCTAAAGTTGAAGCTTATACTGAAACTTGTGCAAATATCAGCGGCAGTTGTCATAATTGCCAGGAATATTCGGCATTAGAGGTGGAGCTGTGCCGAAACGCCCAGTCAAAAGGATTTATTACTTCCCGCTATCCACGGCCATTTGGCAGCGGTTATTGCGGAGCAGAGGGAATTTCCGCTTTGGTGGTATCTCCCAGTGGCTTGGTATTCAAGTGTTGGAACCAGATAAGCGGTAAAGAGAATGAAGCGGTTGGCGATCTTGTTCGGAAAGATTTAAAATTGCCGGAGTTTGATCTTAATCTTCAAAAATGGCTGGGGTGGGATATTTTTGAAAAAACTGAATGTCTCGATTGTAAAATTTTGCCGATTTGCATGGGTGGGTGTCCCTATAATGCCATGAAGGAGTCAGATAAAAATAGAGGGCATTGCCAAGCCTGGAAATATAACCTGATAGATATGTTGCAGCTTAAATATCAAATGATGTGTTCTGCTCCCCAAAAGGGCGGCTGACGGATTTTAGAATTTTGACCATTCAATATATTTTGAAAGGAGGTGAAAAGAATGAACTATCTGGTTAACCCAGTGGAAATAATGCTGGCTGGCAGTTGCACTTGTTACAATGTTACGCTATGTAGCAATTGTGGTTGTTATGATGATTGCACAAACTTTGGCCCAGATCCGTGCACGCTGGCTCCATGTCACTCGTTTATTTGCATCTTAGCGTAAAAAACTACAATTGATGCATGCTGGGGTTGACATTATTAAGCCGGCTAAATTTTAAGTCCCATAATTTGGTATAATTATGGGACTTTATTATTTTTCAAGTTGCTTCTATATGCTCAAGTCCATGTATGATTCGAGATCACTTGGTTATCCCCCGTTCCGAACCCTTGATGAACTCCACCATGTGCTTTACCTCCGGGGTCATCTCCATTTCTTCCTTTATCCGGGTCAGGGCCTGGGTGGTGTTCAGGTTTGAACGGAAGATGATGCGGTAGGCCTTTTCCATCATGTCACGTTGCTCCTGGGTAAAGCCCCTCCGGGATAGTCCCAGGGTATTCAGTCCGAACATCTTCAATGGGTTGCCAAAGGCCTTGGAATAGGGCAGGACGTCCTTCTGAACCGCCGAGGCCCCGCCCACGATGCAGTGGCAGCCCACCCGGGAAAACTGGTGGACCGGGGTCAGCCCGCCGATGATGGCGTAGTCCTCTATCAGGGTGTGCCCGGCCAGGGTGGCCGAGTTGGCCAATATCACACTGTCGCCCACCGTGCACTCATGGGCCACGTGGGAGTAGGCCATCAGCAGGCAGTTGCCGCCGATCCTGGTCACCTGGCCCTCGATGGTGGAAAGGGTGATGGTGGCGAACTCCCGGACCACGGTCTTGTCGCCGATGACCACCTTGGTCCTGGCGCCGCGGTATTTAAGGTCCTGGGTGTCGCTTCCTATGGAGGCCCCGTGCCAGACCCGGCAGTCCCGGCCCAGCTCGGTCCATTTGTGGATGGCCACCGAGTCT
>Ga0315268_10000434_pt1 | contig 49006 bp, 54 predicted proteins | sample C1_top_MG_FD_204535 | JGI IMG/M metagenome (GOLD analysis project Ga0315268, IMG submission 204535) | Sediment microbial communities from Yellowstone Lake, YNP, Wyoming, USA - C1_top | ecosystem: Environmental > Aquatic > Freshwater > Lake > Sediment | place: USA: Wyoming | collected 2017-08-01 | reverse complement strand
GTTTGTAGATTATGTGCTCGCTTTACCAGAAGCTTCCCGCCCCAAGACCTTTGCTGTGATTTCCCAGGATGATCCCTTTACCCTGGGCGTGGTCGAGGCGATGGAACCTTTGCTGACCAAAGCCGGACTCACCGAAGTACTCAAGGAAAAATACGCGCCTGACACCAAAGACTTTTCCTCAATTGCAGCCAAAGTCGCCGACCTAAACCCCGACTTGATCATTGGCGGTACCATGCTTGAGGATTCTATTGGTCAGATCAAGGCATACATCCAGGCTGGTTACCAGCCGAAGGGCGCTTTCTTCACCACCGGTCCTTCGTTGCCCGTGGAATTTGATCAGGCTCTCGGCAAAGCCACGGAAGGCGTTTTCTCTGCCATGTCGTGGTATGAGGCTTCCACCACACCGACCAACCCTGAGTTCGTAGCGGCTTATCATGCCATGTATGGCAGCGAACCCATTGCCGAAGACTCCGCAAATTCGTTCACAGTTGGACAGGTTCTTCAGCAAGCCGTGGAAGCCACCAGTGGTGTGGATAACGCCAAGTTGATCACTTACATGCATGCCAACACGTTCAAGACTGTTGTTGGTCCTTTGTCGTTCAATGAACTTGGTCAACCCCAAGGCTCGTTCATGACCTTGCAGTGGCAGGGCGGCAAGTACGTTATCATCGCCCCCGACTATGCCAAGCAAGTGGAAGCCATCTGGCCCAAGCCCAGTTGGTAATCTGATTCCAAGAAAGCGATTCTAGTTTCTGGGGGAGGCGTCTGCCTCCTCCAGATTATCAATGAAGAGGCTGGCTATGTCGTTACCATCTACTCACTTGTTCATCCAAACCTTGATTCTTGGCATCCTTGTCGGCGGTGTTTACGCGCTGATGGCTTCCGGGTTGACTTTGATATTCGGCGTCATGAAAGTGATCAATGTGGCGCATGGCGCGTTTTTAATTCTTGGGGCATATCTCACCTACGTCCTTTTTCAGTGGATTAAGCTGGACCCCATCCTTTCCATCGTTATTACCATGCCGCTTTTCTTCCTGTTTGGATGGCTCCTTCAGCGATATGTCTTTTCGCGCATCGAGAATCCGGAGCAGACTTCCGTGCTGGTGACGTTTGCGCTGGCGCTTATCCTGGAAGGCTTGCTGGGTGCGATCTTTCAGACGACTGCCCGCTCGGTGACGCCTTCGTATTCCACCGCGACGTTGATCATTGCCACTTATCGAATCCCTGTCACACGTTTGGCAGGATTTGTCGTCGCGCTGGTAGTGTTGCTGATCCTTTATTACATCCTGCAATACACCAGGCTAGGACGCGCCGTCCGCGCCACTATTCAGGATCCGCGCGCGGCGCAATTGGTTGGCGTCAAGGTTTCGATGGTATCAGCGTTTACGTTTGCGCTTGGCGTGGCGACCGCCGCGGCAGGCGGATCGCTTTTGAGCATGATTTACACCTTCAACCCTGCCAGCCAGGGTGACTGGGTTGCCAAGACTCTCGCCATCATCGTGTTGGGAGGCATGGGTAGCCTGCCTGGCGCGCTGGTTGCGGCGTTGATTCTGGGGGTAATGGAACAACTGACTGCAATTGTTATTTCATTGTACTGGTCGCCAATCGTGTTTTATATTTTTCTATTCCTCACTTTGATTGTTCGCCCGCAAGGGTTGATGGGTGAAGTGATTCGGGAGAAAGGCTAATGGCGAAATTCTTTCATTCCACTCCTGCTCTGGTCGCCGTCATATTTGTTGTTGGGATCATTTCCCCGTGGATCGTGCCGAACCAGTATTACCAGCACATCATCGTCATGACGTTGATGGCGGCGGTCATGGCTTCCAGTTGGAACATTATTGGCGGCTACGCGGGATATACGTCGCTGGGACACGCGGCTTTCTTTGGCTTGGGCGGTTACCTCGTGGCATGGACGCATAATCACTACGGCTGGCATCCATTTGTCAGCGTGTGGTTCCTGAGTCTAATCGTGGTGGTTGTCGCTTTGATTATGGGATGGATTGCGCTTCGCACACAGGGATCGGCTTTCGTGGTGGTGACCATCGCGATCGTCTTCATATTCCGCCTGCTGGCGCTCAACTTGAGCAGTATCACCAACGGCGCCAACGGCTTAACTCAACCTCGCCCCGGCTGGGGAGGCGTGCCGTGGTCGCCGGAACTCATCAAGATTCCATTCCTTTACTTCTTTCTCGTTTTGCTTTGCTTAACAATTTTCGCTTCGTGGTGGATTCGCAATTCCAAATTTGGACTTGGATTAATTGCCATTCGCGAAGATGAAGGCAAAGCCGAGTCTGTTGGCATTGACACGATGATGTACAAGGTACTGGCATTCGGAGTCAGCGCGTATTTCGTGGCGGTGGCTGGTGGAATCTACTCGTATTTTTTCACCTACATTGACCCGACTTTTATCTTCGATGTATTCGTTAGCGTGACGATGGTTTTGATGGCAATCCTCGGCGGACGCGGCACACTTTGGGGTCCGGTACTGGGCGCGTTCATCATGCAACCGCTGTCCATTTGGGTGGTGGGCGCATTTGGCGGATCTTCCATTCATCTGTCTGTCTTTGGCGGAATTTTGTTGCTGGTCATGCTGTTCATGCCGCAGGGAATTTTGCCCGCAGTGTCAGAATCCTTGAACAAGCGGAAGCAGGTCCAAAGTCCCGCGAAAGATGCGAGGTAACATCATGCCCATGCTATCAGCAAGCAACGTCTCAAAAAGCTTCGGTGGAATCAAGGCGGTGGATTCCTGTTCGATTGCTGTCGAGCGCGGTTCCATCACCGGCTTGATCGGTCCGAACGGTTCGGGCAAAACCACGCTGTTCAACATCATCACGGGTTTCTATACGCTTGACGAAGGAACGGTTCTGCTGGAGGAGAAACCGATTCATGGCTTGAAACCGAATCGGATTTATCATCGCGGTATTGGGCGCACGTTCCAGATTACGCGCCTGTTCTGGAAAATGACGGTGCTGGAAAATATGATCGTCCCCGTGAAGCAACTTGGCTTGCGGACATTGATGAGCCAGGGCGTGAAAAATTACGAGGAAGAAAAGGCAATGGAGTTGCTGGAGATGGTGGGACTTGAGAAATTCCGCAACGAGGAAGCGCGTAAACTTTCCTTCGGTCAGCAGAAATTGGTGGAACTCGCGGCGGTGTTGATGTCTGACCCAGCCATGATTCTGCTCGATGAACCGGCGGGCGGCGTGAACCCGGTCATGATCGAAAAAATGATGGACTTGGTTGATGATCTTAATCAAAAAGGCACAACCTTTCTTTTGGTGGAACACAACATGCGTCTGGTGATGGAACTTTGCCAGCACATTGTTGTTTTGGATCACGGTCAGAAAATCGCGGAAGGCGGACCGGCGGACATTCAAAATAACCCGCTTGTCTTGGAAGCGTATCTCGGGAGCACACAAAATGCCAATGCTACAACTTGAGAATTTGGTAGCCAGTTACATTCCTGGCGTGGAAATTTTGCGCGGGGTCAACCTGCGCGTAGAGCAAGGCGAGATCGTCTGTTTGGTAGGACCAAATGGCGCGGGAAAGTCCACGGTGTTGCGCGCAGTTTCGGGTTTTCTCAAACCGTCGAAAGGCTCGATCATGTTCAATGGAAAATCCATCGGCGGTATGGCGCCCCAAAAAATCCTGACAGAAGGAATTACGCACGTGCCGCAGGGACACAGCGTTTTCCCGAAGATGACCGTCCACGAAAATTTATTGATGGGCGCGTTTACCGTCATGGACAAAAACGTGATCGAACAACGCTTGGAAAAAGTTTATTCGCGTTTCTCCTGGCTGAAAACTCGCGCCAAAGAAAAAGCGGGCAACCTTTCAGGTGGACAGCAAAAGATTGTCGAGATTGGACGCGCACTTATGCTTGAACCGCCATTGATGATTTTGGATGAACCGTCGCTTGGTCTTGCGCCAAAGACGATGTCGGAATTGTTTGAAACTATCCGCGAGTTGAATCGCAACGGCTTAACTATTCTTATGGTTGAGCAAAATGCGCGCGAAGGTTTGGCATCCGCGCATCGCGGTTATGTGCTTGAACTTGGTAAGGAAAAATTTGAGGGCAAGGCAAAAGAATTGCTCGACAGCCCTGAGATGGCGAAGTTATATCTTGGCGGTTCGACGGATGAAGACTCTTATCGCCGTCGAAGCAAAAAGACAATTGCACCCATCCTATGACCGGCGCTTTGTGGGCTTTGGCCGCGGGGATTGGTTTCGGTCTTTTTCAGACTGTTAACCGCCGCGCCGTACAAGGCATGGATGTCTACTTTGCCACGTTCATCCAACTTGTGGTATCTGCGCTGGTGCTGGCTGGTATCGCTCTATTTACGGAAGATGTAGGTATTCTTTTTGCGGCGCCTCTTAGCGCCATCCTGAATTTTGCCGCGGCGGGTTTCTTTCACTTTTTCCTTGGCTGGACATTTTTGAATGCCAGCCAGAAACGAATCGGCGCGGCGCGTACAAGTCCACTCATTGGCACAACGCCTCTCTTCGCCACCGCGCTTGCCGCGCTGACCCTTCGAGAATTTCCCAGCCTTCCGGCTTTGTTCGGCATCGCCTTAATTGTGCTGGGCGCGTACGTCATCTCCGAGAAATCCGGCGGATCAGATTTGCGTCCAATGGAGACCGGGTTAAAAGCATCCTGGCTGGGATTGAGCGCCGCGATGTGTTGGGCGCTGAGTCCCATTTTTATTCGAGCAGGCCTCAAGGAATTGAACTCGCCTTTGCTCGGCGTGACTGTTGGCGCGGCGGCCAGCGCGCTTGGCTATGGAGTTGTTTTATTATGGCAACGGATGCGAGGCGTGAAACTGGAAGCGACCAACGAAGCCTGGTTGTTCAAGATATTGGCGGGCATCCTCGTCGGTCTTTCCACTTGGATGCGTTGGATCGCGCTTGATCTCGCTCCGGTTGCAATCGTTTTGGCGATTACGATGGTCTCCATGCCGCTTGTGATTTTTCTATCTCCTATTGTTTCAGGTAAACATCTCGAACGTGTGACCGCCACAGTTTGGGCTGGCGCGGCGCTGGTATTGGGCGGCGCGTTGTTGCTGACATTTATTTCGTGAGGATATAAATCATGATTATTGATACGCACGCCCACATCATTGTTTCAGAAATATTACGTGATGCAAATCCCGCCGAGGAATGGCGTCCGCGTGTGGTATGGGAAAATGGAAGGCAGTTTGTTGAGTACGGCCCAAAACGAATTGGTTCCGCCACACGTGAATTTGTATCCCCTGAAAAGATTCTTGATGAAATAAAAAAATCCGGTGCGGACGCAGTATTGCTTTGCCCGTGGGTTTCGCTTGTTCGATATGAGGCAAAGCCCGAAGAATCGCTGGCAGCCTGTCAGGTCCAGAATGATGCGCTTTCGTTGCTTGTAAAAAAATATCCAAAACAAGTCGCCGCGTTGGGTATGATCCCACTTCAAGATGTCGCGTTCGCGATTAAAGAATTGGAACGTGTCATGCATTTAGGCTTGAAGGGTGTTGAGATCGGCGCTCATGTCAACGGCGTGTATCCCGGTGATAAGAGTTTTCGTCCGTTTTGGGAAGCCTGCGAATCGCTCGACGCTTTTGTTTTCATCCATCCCGTGGAAGGCGGCGGGCGTGCCGAACTGCGGGATTATTATATGTGGAATGTCATCGGCAACCCGATGGATACTACGATCGCCGCGGGACACCTGATCCTGTCCGGCGTGATGGACGCATTTCCGCGGCTGAAAGTTTTGCTGGCGCACGGCGGCGGGACATTGCCATTCATTCATGGAAGATTGGATCGCGGCTTTAAGCAACGACCTGAAATCAACAAAGTAATTTCTAAAGCTCCGACGGAATATCTCAAGCAATTTTATTTTGACACCATCACGCACGATGTAACAGTCCTGAGAAGTCTTGTGGATCTGGTCGGTGCGGATCATGTTTTGCTCGGTTCGGATTATCCGTTCGACATGGGAAATGAGAACCCGGTCGAGCTTGTGCGCGTAGCTGGATTTGATATCGAGACCGAAACAAAAATTTTGGGCGGCAATGCAACGCGGTTGTTGAATATGTGAGAATCTGGAATCGAAAATAAAAAAAGCCAAAGGAGAAACGAAAATGGATCTTCATATGATGGACCTCACAGATGAGCAAAAGCAAATGCGGGCGGTCAGCCGCGACTTTGTGGATAAGGAAGTGATTCCTTATATGCGCGACCGCCGCGAAGAAGAATGGACAAAGCCAGCCGATCAACGCCAGCCGTGGGAATTACTGAAAGCCGCCGATAAACTGGGATTGCGCGCTTTGGGCGTTCCTGAAAAATACGGCGGCATCCAACTCGAACAACAGGCGCAGACCTTTGCCATCATTGCGGAAGAATTATCACGCGGCGATTCCGGTTTTGCAGACATCATGAGTCAGTTGTGGAAAGTTCCCGTTTTACTTTCCAATGTGGCGCCGGAACATCTCCAGGAAAAATGGTTCCCGCGATTTATGGAGGACCCGACCTTCCTGTTGGCGCACTGTTTGACCGAACCGCGCGGAGCGTCCGACCGCTGGCTTCCGTACAACGTGCCGGAAGCTGCCATGCAAACTAAAGCGGTTCTTGAAAAAGGCGAATGGGTCATCAATGGTCGCAAGCAATTCATCACCAATGGATATGATGCCAAGCTTTTCGTAGTATATGCCAACACGAAACCTGGCGCGGGAATCTCCGAAAGCACGAGCAGTTTCCTTGTCCCGCGCGAAACACCCGGACTTACGCCGGTGCGCGTCAATGAGAAGATGGGCGCTCGTTATATGAACAATGGCGAAATCGTATTCGAAAATTGCCGCGTGCCGGAAGATCATTTACTGGTCAGGGACATGGCGATCAAGAAAGCGGGAGTTTATTTCCGTCCGGGGAAAATTTTGCAGGCGGCGAAAAATCTTGGCGTTGGTGTTGCCGCGTTCGAAGATACATCCGCGTATATCCAACAGTATGTTCAGGGCGGAAAGATTTTGATCAAGCATCAAGCCGTTGCCAACACGGTGGCGGATATGGCGATAAAAATCGAAACGACGCGCGCCTTCACGCGTTACGCGGCGCGCGCAATTGATGTCGGCGCGTCGGATGCGGAGAAGTTATGTCTTATGGCTAAGACTTACGCTGCGGATGCCATCTTCGAGGTCTGCAAAGATGCGATGGAATTACAAGGCGGAAGCGGCGTGATGGTTGAAGTTGGGATGGAAAGACACTTCCGTGATGCGGCTATTTATTTGCACATGGATGGCACACAGGATATTCATCGCTTTAAGATCATGCGTAACATGTTCCCTGAAACGGCGGGAAATTACGCTGGTAATGATTAATCCCGGAGGAGACAACGATGACTGACGAAAGAGTCGAAGCCGCCATCAAGAATTGGGCTCCGCGCTTTACATCGCAAGGTGTTGACTACAACGATTTTTTTCGCACTACTGCCCGCGTGCAAAAGTGGGAAGATTGGTGCCGCGAATGGTGTGTCACTGGCGATGTTCATTTTGAACTCGCGCAAAAAGCCGAAGCCAAAAATAATCGTTTGAGCGCGGGCGAAGCGTATATTGGCGCGGCGCTATGTTATCACTTCGGTCGCTTTGTCTTTCAGGATTTCCACGAAGAGTACATGTCCTCATCAAACAAGGCGGTGGATGCGTTTGCCAAAGGATTGAAATTGCTTGATCCAACTGGCGAGCGAATCGAGATTCCGTTTGAAGGCGCGACGATGGTTGGGACTTTGCGCCGTCCAGCGGATGCGGACAAACCGCCGCTTGTTCTTCTCCTGCCCGGGCTTGATTCCACCAAAGAAGAATTTTTCTACTGGGAAAATGTTTTCCTAAAACGCGGACTGGCGACTTTCTCGTTGGATGGACCTGGTCAAGGTGAGTGCGGATACAATTCATTTATCCGTCCTGATTATGAAGCGGCAGTTTCTACTGCGTTGGATGTGTTGACAAAACGAAATGATATTGATGCAAATCGAATCGGACTCGCTGGCGTGAGTCTCGGAGGATATTATGCACCGCGCGCCGCGGCTTACGAACCGCGTGTCAAAGCCGCAGTGGGGAACTGCGGTCCCTGGAATTTTGGTGAGTGCTGGGAAAGTTTGCCGGGTTTAACGCGCGCGGCATTTAAACATCATTCCGGCGCGACGAGTGACGAAGATGCAAAAGTCCGCGCTCATAAACTATCGTTGGATGGCACGGCGCAAAGAATCAAACAGCCTTTACTCGTCATCCACGGCAAACTCGACCGTTTAATTCCGTGGGAGCAGGCGCACAAGATCGTGAACGCAGTTGGCAAGAATGCCGAACTGGTAATGTTTGAAAATGGCAATCACGTTTGTAACAACATCCCATATCTTTATCGCCCGCTGACCGCCGACTGGCTCAAGGAAAAACTTGGATGACATATCCGCGCTTCTCTCCTGCTGAATTTGAACGAAGAAACAATCTTGCCCGCGACCTGATGCGTAAGGAAAACTTGCAGGCGTTGGTGGTTTTTGGAAATTCTGGCAATTACCGTCACAACGAAGCCAATGTTTATTGGCTGACGAATTATCTTGAACTGCATCACAACTATCTGGTCGTGCCATTGGAAGGCGCCCCTGCTTTGTTGGTGGGATTCATCAACCATGTCCCAAACGCGCGCTTGATCTCGGTCATCGAAGATACGCGCTGGGGAACGTATGAACCCGCCAAAGAAATTTCCGCGCAGTTGAAAAAAAGTGGAATCGGCAAAGGGCGCGTTGGACTTGTCGGAGTCAACGCCACGTTTGGCATGGGCATGCCTTATCAGCATTTTGCCATGCTATCGCAGAGTCTGCCTGAAATCGAGTGGGTGGATGTGACGCGCAACTTCGCGAGTTTGCGCGTGGTTAAAAGTGATGAAGAATTTGAATGGTTGAGTAAAGCCGCCGAATTCACCGATGCAACTGTCTCTGCTTTGGAAGCGGAAGTTAAACCTGGCTTGACTGAATTCGAGCTGATCGGAATCATTGAAGGCGCATATCGCCGCAAAGGCGGGCAGCCGCATCTGGCGTATCTGCGCTCGATGCCGATGGATGCGCCGACGGCTTGTGTCCCTTCGCAGAATGTCAGTGACAGAGTCATTCAAAAAGGCGATGTCATCATCATGGAGATCAGCGCGAGTTATTACGGCTATTCTGGACAGATTCAGCGTCCCATCGCGGTGGCGGCTGATCCAACACCAGAGTGGAGAAAACTCTTCGAGATTGGCGAACAGGCTTACGATCAGATTTGCAGCGTGCTCAAGCCCGGTGCAACCGAAGGCGATGTCATTCAAGCCGCGTCCATCATCGGGGAGTCGGGCTATCGAATCTACGATGATTTGATTCACGGTTTTGGCATGGACATCCAGCCGCCGCTGATCGATCAAAGTTGCTGTAAGTTTTGGGAAGAGAAAAAGTCCGCGCCTGCTGGACGCTCGATTGCGAAGGACATGGCGATTGTGGTACAGCCGAACCCAATCACGCCTGATGAGCGGATGGGTTTGCAAGTGGGCGGGCTGACGCGCGTGACGGAGAACGGCGCGGTCAGTTTGCAAAAGTATCCGTTGAAGTTTGTGGTGGCGAAAGGCTAACATGCAAATCAAAGATTCGTTTGTGATCCATGCGCCGCAGGAAAAAGTTTGGGGATTGATGTTTGATATTCCGAAACTTTGTAAATGCGTGCCAGGCATTGAATCGGTTGAAGTGGTTGACGATAAAACCTATCGCGGCAAATTGGTCGTGAAGGTTGGACCGATTAGATCGGAATTTACTGGAACAGTCACGCTGACTGAAATCACTGCGCCGAATCGAATCGCTGGGACTGTTGATGGCGATGACAAAGCCAGCGCGTCCATGGTCAAAGCCAGTTTTAGCGGAACGCTCACTCCCGTTGAAAATGGAACGGAAGCTGCCTTCATCATAGATGTCAATTTGCGCGGGCGGCTCGCACAATTTGGCGGACCTGTTATTACTGCGACGGCGAAAAAGTTAACTGCTGAGTTCGCAAAGAATTTGCGGGCGCAACTTGAAAATTAAACTTCCTTGCTGCCAGCGCCGTCCTCGGCGCTGGCACTTCGCCGAGGATGGCGAAGTAAGCGAGTGATATGACCAAAATCAAATTTCTCGAACCAACCACTTTTACTGAAGCCTCCGCATTGCTTGCTGAACATGGCGACGAAGCCAAAGTCATCGCGGGCGGAGTGTCTGTCACGTTGATGCTTCAACAGAAATTGATCGCGCCTTCGATTTTGGTTAATCTCGGCAAAATCGTTAACGGCGATTTTGTTCGCGTTGATTCTGATGGATTGCATATCGGCGCGCTGGCAAAACTTCATGACCTTGAACGTTCGCAAATTGTGCGCGAGTTTTGTCCCGCGCTGGCGAAGGCATTCAGCGTGGTTGGAAATATCCGCGTGCGCAATCAAGCCACACTCGGCGGCAATTTGTCATCGGCGGATTATGCGGCGGATCCTCCGTCCATGCTGATGGCGCTCGATGCGCGGGTGCAGGTTCAAGGTCCAGAAGCGATGCGTGAAATTCCTCTCAGTGAATTTTTTCTTGGCTTCTACACCACCGCGCTCGCGCCCACCGAAATCCTCACCGAGATCATTATTCCCAAACCCGCGCGCGCCGCGTATTTCAAATACACATCCATCTCGGCTGAGGGGCGTCCGTGTGTGGCGGTTGGTGTCGCTGCGAATTTTGATTCGGATTTGCGAATCGTAGTTGGTGCGGCGGTTGAGACGCCCCAGCGAATCGAGCGCGCCGAAGCGATGGCGCGCGGTCAAACCCTGACCGATGAGTTGGTTACCGCTATCGCGGATGAATATTCATCGCGGCTCGATCCGCTGACCGACGTGCGCGGCTCGGCGTGGTATCGCAAGGAAATGATCCGCGTGTTTGTGAAGCGTGCGTTGGAGGAGGTGCGGAATGGCAATCGGTAAATCCGTGCCGATGCTCGACGCGCTGGCGCGCGTGAAAGGCGAAGTGGATTACATGGTGAACCTGCGTTTGCCAAAGATGTTGGTTGGCAAAATTGCCCGCAGTCAATCGCCGCACGCGAAATTATTGAAAATAGATACAACAAATGCCATGCAAGTTTCAGGCGTGGTCGCAATTTTGACAGGCGCGGACTTGGGCGCGAATGCTTTTTATGGCGCGGCGATTAAAGATCAAGGCGTTGTGGCTGTGGATCGCGTGCGCTACGTGGGCGAACCCATCGCCGCAATTGCCGCCGAAAGTGAAGATGCCGCCGAAGAAGCCGCGATGTTATTGGATATTGAATACGAAGAATTGCCTGCCGTGTTCGACGCGCAAGAAGCAATTCAATCGGGCGCACCGACCTTGCATGAAAAATATCCGAACAATATTTTCATCCATTCCAAATTGCGTCACGGTGATTTGGAAGCGGCGTTTGCAGAAGCGGATGAAATTTTTGAAGATACATTCACCAGTCCGCTAGCGCAACAATCATCGCTGGAGCCGCACGTTACCGCCGCGCAATGGGACGGCGATCAACTGACGGTTTGGGCGGGGACGCAAGCGCCGTATATGGTGCGGCGTGTGCTGTCAGAAATCTTCGGCATTGACCAGAAAAATATCCGCGTCATCGTTCCGCCGTTGGGCGGCGCGTATGGCGGCAAGGGACACATCCGCATCGAGCCGCTGGTTGCGGCGATGGCGCGCAAAACGAATGGTAGACCTGTTAAATTCATTTTGTCGCGCGCCGAGGAATTTGTCACAGTGACGAAACATGCCGCGTCCATCACATTGAAAACTGGTGTGAAGCGCGATGGGACATTCACCGCGCGGCAAGTCATAGCTTACTGGAATGGCGGTGCTTATGCGGATGCGAGTCCGCTGCTGATTCCGCAAGGGATGGTACGTGCGGTCGGACCGTATCGAATCCCTGCCGTGCATGTAGATTCGATTGGCGTCTATACCAACCTGCCGCCTGCGGGCGCGTATCGCGGCGCGATGAGTTCGCAGACAACCTGGGCATATGAATCGCAGATGGATATCATCGCACACAAGATGGGCTGGGATCCGCTGGAATTTCGGTTGAAGAATCTTTTTGTCACTGGCAATCAATTTGCAACGGGCGAGACTCTACATGATGTACATTTTGTGGAATGTTTGGAAGCATCGGCGTCAGAACTTACCGCAAAGAACGCGAAGGAAAATTCAAATCTTGGCCGTCTTAGCGAGCTTCGTGGTTCCAAAAAGATTGGACGCGGCTATGGTGTGATGATGAAGAGTACAGTCTCGACATCCAAGTCACAGGCGCGGATGAGTCTTGTGGATGATGGAATAGTCACGTTGTTCACATCCACTGTGGAAATGGGGCAAGGCGCACATACAGCGATGGCGCAAATTACGGCTGAGTCTTTGAGCGTTCCTTTTGAAATGGTGCGCGTGGTTGGACCTGATACAAATATCACGCCGTTTGATTCGACCACATCCGCAAGTAGATCGACGAATATGATGGGCAACGCGGTCATCGCGGCGGGAACATCTTTGAAACGCAAACTCATTGAGTTAGCCGCTCCGCTTTTGGAAATTCCGCCCGAAGAGTTGCGTGCTGAAAACGGAAGAGTTTTTGCGAATGAAACTTCCATTTCATATTCTGATATTCTCAAACGAAATAATTTGAACGCATTGGAAGAATCAGGCGAATATTCAACGGCATCGAAACTTGACCTCGAAACGGGTCAGGGAGTATCAACTCCGCATTGGCATCAAGGCGCGGGCGCGGCGGAAGTGGAAGTGGATACTGAGACAGGTCACGTGACCATCCTACGCTACACTGCGGCGGCATTTGCGGGACGAGTCGTTAATCCGCATTTGGCGCAGTTGCAAAATGACGGCAATGTGATCTTTGGACTCGGTCCAACTTTGATGGAAGAAATGATGCTGGATGGCGGGCAGGTGACCAATCCGAATTTGGCGGATTATGCAATTCCGTCCATTCGCGATATTCCAGTGGAATTAATCAGCGTGTGCATTGAATCGGATGAACAGGAATTGCATGGTATCGGCGAAATGACCTTGCCGCCTGTCGCGCCCGCGATTGCAAACGCCATCGAAGATGCTATTGGAGTCCGCATCAAGGATTTGCCGATCACAGCGGAAAAAATTTTGCGGGCGTTGAAGGAGAAGTCGAAGCAATGATTCTTTTGGTAAACGGGAACAGGTTTGAAGTACAGACGGAAGCGAGAACGCTGCTGGATGTTCTGCGCGATGATTTGAATCTGGTCGGCACGAAGGAAGGCTGCGGTGTCGGCATGTGCGGGGCGTGTACTGTGTTGGTGGATGGCAAACCGTTCAGCAGTTGTCATCTGTTGGCGGAGCAGGTCGCGGGAAAAGAAATCACAACGATTGAAGGATTGAGCCGCGACGGAAATTTGCATCCTGTCCAAAAAGCGTTTTTGGAACACGGTGCGTTTCAGTGCGCGTACTGCACGCCAGGTTTTGTGCTGACCACAATTGCGCTGTTGGATGAAAACCCATCGCCGAGCAATGACGAAATCCGCGAGTATCTTTCGGGGAATTTGTGCCGCTGTGGTTCGTACCAAAATATTTTGCAGGCAGTAAAGACAGCGAGCGAGATGAGATGAGATGAAAAAGAATTTGTTATCTCGATTGTATGTAAAGCGGTTGACGGCAGATATACCGCCGTATCAAATCAATGGGACATATCAGCGATTTGACCAGCGCAACAATTTAACGGTGGGTCGCCCAAGCTGGGATGAAGAATTCAAGCCGCTGTTGCGCAAAGGGATGGAAGTGCGCGTCAAAAAAATCAAGGCGGACTTATCGAGTTATCAGTTGAAGGATTATAGTTTGTTTGACGCGGGCGGCGTGATCACGTGGCGTAACGGCAGCGCCATCAATCATTCAAATCGCGGTTTTACATCATGGTCAACGCTGGGGAGCAAACTTCCGCCTGGCGTGGACAAATGGCAAGGCTCGGCGGAAGAAGCGACCAAGATGGTCAAGCGCGTGGCGCGTTATTTTGGCGCGCAGTTGGTTGGCATCACGCCGTTGAATAAAAAATATATTTATTCGCATTCGTATTGGAGCGACGGCACGCACAAGGAAATTATTTTCGCAGAAACTGAAAAACCAGAAGAAACCGAAACGCAAATGATCATCCCAGAGAAAATGCAATGGGTCATCATGATGGGCATCCCGATGGATATTGACATGATGGATTACACGCCCTCGCCGCTGGGTTGTGCCGAGACGCGCGTCACATATAGCAAGATGGGCTTGATGGTAGCGGGTGTTGCGGAATTTTTACGCGGCATCGGATACAACGCGATTCCATCTATCAACGATTTGGGATTGAATGTGCCGATGGCGATTGACGCGGGCTTCGGCGAACAGGGACGCAACGGAAAATTGGTCTCGCCTGAGTTTGGTCCCAGCCTGCGGTTGTGCAAAGTCATCACCGACCTACCGCTCGTGCGCGACAATCCGATTCGATTCGGCGTCACGGAGTTTTGCGAAGTCTGCAAAAAATGCGCGGATGAATGTCCTGCAAATGCCATCTCAACAGGCGAGCGCACGTGGGGACGCGATAGCGTCTCGTGCAGTCAGGGTCATTTCACGTGGCATCTCAACAACGAAGCCTGCCGCAAATATTGGGATATTGGTCTCGCTGCGAATTGCACCAGTTGCATCCGCGCCTGTCCATTCACAAAACATCCTGGGCTTGTGCATGAAATTGTCCGCACCTTTGTTTCCAATCTTCCCGCCACTGATCCGCTCTTGAAAAAAATGGATGACTGGTTTGGTTATGGCAAAGAAAAAGATGGCATTCGATTTTGGAATGAGTAGATGATGCGCGCAGTCGTTTTTACGGAACCCGATCATTTTGAACTGGCGGATGTGCCTGATCCCGCTTCACGCGCGGACTTTGTAACTGTTTCCGTTAAAGCGACCACCATCTGTGGGACGGACGTCAAGATCCTGCATGGCACCGTGCCGTTCGTAAAGTTCCCGCACATTCCCGGACATGAGTTTGGCGGCGAGATTGTTGAAGTTGGCGCAAACGTAAAAGGTTTACGTAAGGGCGATCTCGTTGGCGTGGAAGCGCATGCCGGTTGTGGAAATTGTCCGCGCTGTTTGGAAGGCTTGTATAACCTGTGCGAGAATTATGGAAATTATGAAAGCGGTCATGCGCACATTGGCTTCACTGTCGCGGGTGGACTGGCTGAATATTGCGCCGTCCCTGCCAAAGCCGCGCATCTCATGCCCGAAGGATTGACTGCAAGTCATGCCATGTTCACCGACACCTTGGGAATTGTGCTTTGGGCGTTTGAGCGCGCGGGCGGTGTGAAAGGCGGCGAGACGGTTGCCATCGTCGGTCCTGGCGCGCTTGGACTTTTGGCTGTTCAAGTTGCGCGTGCATTAGGCGCGGGACGTGTCATCGTGGTTGGAATTCCATCGGATGGGCGGCGGCTGGACTTGGCGCGTCGCATGGGGGCAGACGATGTTGTCGTAGCAGAATCAAATCAAAGTCCCGCGCGAGGCGTGCGCGAGTTGACGGATGGCAAAGGCGTTGACCTCGTTATCGAATTTGCAGGCACATCCGATGCGGGCAAATCATCGCTGGAAATGGCGCGGCGTGGCGGACGAGTCGTTTTGGGTGGTGCAACCAGTCCGGGTCGAGAGTTGAACGTGGATTTGAGTGTCATCGTGCGTGGACATTTGAATGTGTTTGGCTCGGTTGCGAATCCGCAAAGCATTTCGCGGCGCGCCAATGTGATGATGCAAAAGGGGCTGGTGGATGTGACGCCGCTGATCACGCATGAGATGGCGTTGAGTGAATTTGAATCGGCGTGGAAAATGTTTGTTGAGCGTGATGGTGACCCCATCCGCATTTTGATGAGACCGTAGGAGCGAACATGCGCGCATTGGTGAAGACGGCGGTTGGGCAGGGAAATTTGGAGTTGCGGGATGTGCCTGTTCCGCAAGCGGGCGCGGGCGAAGTGTTGGTGCGCGTGCGTGCGTGCGGCATTTGCGGAAGCGATTTGAAACTTCAGGATGACCAGCATCCGTACACTCCGCCCGTTGTGATTGGACATGAGTTCGCGGGCGAGATCGTGGATGTTGGCGCGGATGTTTTGAATTGGAAGGTTGGCGACCGCGTGGTTGCGGAGCAACATTTCAAAGCATGTGGTCAATGCCGTTCGTGTTTGACTGGAAATTCTTTCGCGTGCAGTTCCAAGCGTGCGCCTGGATATTTTTCCGATGGCGCGTTCACGGAGTATATTGCTGTGCCCGCGTGGTTGTTACATCGCATCCCATCGAATTTGAGTTTTGTTGAAGCCGCGTTGACCGAACCATCGGCAGTTGCCGCACATGGCATGTTAGATCGGACAGGAATCAACCCCGAAGATGTCGTTTTGATTTTAGGCTGTGGTCCGATTGGATTGGTGGCGGCGAAGATGGCGCAAGCCGAAGGCGCATCGAAGGTAATTATCACTGGCGTTGACCATGATGAAAAAATGCGTTTGCCGAAAGCGCGCGAACTTGGAATTGATCATGTCGTCAATGTGATGAAGGAAGATTTATCGGCGTTGGTCAATGATTTGACTCATGGCGAAGGCGCGGATGTGGTGATTGAGTTATCAGGCGCGTTGCCAGCCATCAATCAATCCTTTCAACTCGCGCGGCGATTGGGTCGCGTGGGAATCATCGGTCAGCCGCCAGCGGATGAAATCAAAATCCCGTATCGTCAAGCCATGTTCCGCGCGTTGACGGTATCGTTCAGTTACAGTTCAAAGTTCACGAGTTGGGAAAGGGCGTTATCATTGTTTGAGCGTGGCGCAGTCAAGCCGTCGCAATTCATCACGCATGTTTTGCCGCTGGAAGATTGGTCGAGCGGGTTTGATTTGTCCCGTAGTGGCGAAGCAGTCAAAGTTGTGTTGGAACCATAACCGTTGGTTGAGTAGCCCCGTGTTCGTCGGGGTGTATCGAAACCAACGTTTACATGAATATTCTGAATTGTGGTCTCGATACGAGCGAGAAAAGCACTCGCTCTACTCGACCACCACTTGAATCGAAAATTTTATAAGGAGTCACTATGAGTATTCCAAAAACTATGAAAGCCGCAGTGTTATTTAATTTTGGTGATTTGCGAGTCACCGAAGTCCCTGTGCCATTGCTGGGAGTGGGCGAAGCGCTGGTCAAAGTCCATTCGGTTGCCATTTGTGGAAGCGATCCCGCCATCATTGCCAAAGGTTGGAAGGGCTATCCCAAACTGGGCGAGTTCATTCCAGGTCATGAGTTCACGGGCACGGTGGTTGCCATCGCGCCCGATGTGACCGAACTCAAGGAAGGTGACCGCGTTGCTGTCGAGCCGCACAAGGGTTGCGGTCGCTGTGAGAATTGTCTGCGCGGACTTTACACCACCTGTCTGAATTACGGCAATTACGAAAAAGGTCATCGGCATTACGGTTTCAGCACCAACGGCGGATATGCCGATTATGCGGCTTGCCATGTCAACACGCTGCATAAAATCCCCGACAGCATTTCCTTTGAAGAAGGCTCAATGCTTACCGGCGCGGGGACTGTGCTGTACGGTTATGACCGCATCGGTTGGATTCGCCCTGGCGAAACGGTTGTTGTGAGCGGACCCGGTTCCATTGGATTGATCTCCGCGCACATTGCCAAAGTTCTCGGCGCGGGACGAGTTATCTTAACGGGTACACGCGCGGACCGTCTGGCTGTTGGTAAAAAAATGGGAGTGGATATCACCCTCAACATCAACGAAGTCAACGTACGCGATGAGATCATGAAACTGACGAACGGCATCGGCGCGGATATGGTCGTCGAGTGTACGGGTCAGCCTGCGCCCGCGGCGGAAGCGTTGGAAATTGTCCGCAAGAATGGACGCATCTCGTACAACGGAATCTATCACGAGCAGGTCACGCTTCAACTCGACAAGATCGTCCAGTGGAATCTACTCATCACGGGACCGAAAGCCGAAGGGATGTTGAATCTTGAACGCGCAATCCCGTTGATGGCGGATGGGCGCATCAATCTAAAACCTTTGCATACGCACACGTTCAAACTGGATGACATCAACAAAGCATTCGATACATTCACAGGTCGCGTGGGCGGCGCGATCAAAGTCATTGTCCAACCTTAATCATGTCATTGCGAGCAAAGCGAAGCAATCTCCCGTTTTTGGGTGACGTTCGTTAACTTGGAGATTGCTTCGTCGCCCTTCGGGCTTCTCGCAACGACATCAATTTTTTTTCAGGAGATAATATGAGCAAATACAATTGGCAAATTCCGCCCAGCGGCGGTCACATGGATTTACCCGATGGAATTTATTTCCAGAACATGACTATGCTGGAAGTGGAAGCGCGTTTGAAAAAGAACGACTTCATTATTATTCCCGTGGGCAGTTCAGAAGCGCACGGACCGCACGCCTGCTATGGCGAGGATACATTTCTTGTCACGCGCATGGCGGAAGCGGTGGCGAAGCAAACGGGATGTACGGTCTCGCAGCCGATCTGGTTTGGCAGTCATCCGTATCATCACATTGGAATGCCCGGCACGATCCCCGTGGATGAAGATACGTTCACCGCGTATTTGAGTTCGGTCATCGCGGGATTTTGGAACGCAGGTTTTCGCAAACAAATTTTGCTCAATGGTCATGGGCAGGAATATGTCATCCCGACAGCCATGCACCGCTTCGCAAAAAAGTATCAGGTTCCATCAGTGCTTGTCAATCTCAATTGGTATTATGCCATCCAGCCTTTTGTGAAAGACAAAGCACACGGCGGACCATTCGAGACGCCATTTGTCCACGCCGATGAAGCCGAGACATCTTTTTCGCTTGGACTCTTCCCTGAAATGATTCACATGGAAGATGCCATTGACACGGAGGGTCACGGCTTTTTGCCAGCGGGTCACGTTGACTCGGCAGCAAATGCTTATCAACGCGCCATCCCGTGGTATGGGCATGTCGGTCTCGGCACGATTGAGATCATCGGCAATCCCGAAGGCGTGGTCGGCAAAGCCACGCTTGCCAGCGCGGACAAGGCGCGTCCCGGACTCGAAGCCCTGCTCGATTACATGGTTAAACTGCACGATGACATCATGGAAAAATTTCCCGTCGGCAAATTACCCGATGCAAATCTTGTCACACAGCGTTTCACACAAGAACAAGTGGATGAACTAATCAAGGGCCCATTGCATGGCGGCAAACATCTTTACACTGTCGCCTGGCCGCCCATTTAATGGAAATAAAACTATGACTGATATCGTTACCTTCGGCGAGACAATGATCCGCCTCTCGCCGCCCGATCACCTGCGACTTGAACAAACGGTCTCTCTCAATCTGTCTGCGGGCGGCGCGGAGTTGAATGTCGCCGCGGGCGCGGCGCGTCTCGGGCTCAAATCCGCGTATGTGAGTCGCTTGCCGTCTAATCCGCTGGGACGACTCATCGCAAACAAAGCCCGCGAATTTGGCGTGGACGTCAGTCACATGCTGTGGGCGGAAGGCGAGCGCATGGGGTTGTATTTCGTTGAATATGGCGCAGAGCCGAGGCCGACACGCGTATATTATGACCGCAAGGACTCTGCGTTTGCTTACATCCAACCCGGCATGGTGAATTGGGATGAAGTCTTGCGCGGCGTGAAATTATTCCATGTTGGTGGAATCACACCCGCGTTGAGCAATTCTGCATATGAAGCACAAAAGGAAGCGATGATTGCCGCGCGCAAGGCGGGCTGTCTCGTCAGCTACGATGTCAACTACCGCGCCGCACTGTGGACAATTGAGGAAGCGCGTAAGGCGCAACTTCCATTGATGGAATATGTGGATATATTAATCACATCTCTTCCCGATCAACCTGATGTTTCCGAATTGCTTTCCGGGTTGGCAGGAAATGATCCTGCAAATGTTGCTCAAAAGGTAGCAGAGAAATTTGGATTCAAAGCGGCGCTGGTGACGATGCGTAAATCGCTTTCTGCTCAACGCGCATCGCTGACATCGCTTGCGTTTTCTGAAAATCAAATTTACACAGATCGCCGCTACGAAGTCGAGACCATTGATCCGCTCGGCGGCGGGGATGCATGTGTCGCTGGATTCTTAACAGGTTATCTCGAAGGCGACATCCAATACGCTGTTAGATTGGGCAATGCCTTTTCCGCTTTGCAACAAACTTCGCCGACTGATCTTCCGTGGCACACACGCGCCGAAGTGGAAGCATTAATCGTCGATGGCGGAGCCAGCATGAGGCGTTAAAAGATCGGATGCATCCTCAAAACAAGGAACTTTCATGACAGGCGCATTGTGGGCGACCCTATCCGGGCTTGGCTTTGGAGTTTTTCAGGCATTCAACCGCCGCGCAGGCAAAGCGTTCGACGTGTATTTTTCCACTTTTATTTTGATCGCCATCAGCGCAGTGATTCTTGCCGTCGCATCCGTGTTGACGGAGGATTTAAGTCAATTGAACAAAGCGCCTGCGGTGGCTTATGTCAACTTCGGGTTGGCGGGGCTTTTGCACTTTTATGTCGGATGGACATTTCTTTCCATCAGTCAGAACAAGGTCGGCGCTTCACGGACTGCGGTGTTGTCTGGTTCATCGCCGCTTTTTGCTTTACTCATCTCAGCCATGGCATTCGATGAGTTTTTACGATTGCCTGTGCTGGCTGGGATTTTCATGTTGATGGGCGGCGTCTATCTTGTCTCTGCGACAGATGATATTGGAAGGACACGCCAGATGAAATGGCGCGATTCGATGTTTGGCATTGCGACCGCGCTTTGTTTTTCGATCAGCCCCATTTTCATTCGAGGCGGTCTGAAGGATTTGCCTTCGCCATTGCTTGGTGTGACGATTGGGATGGGATTGTCCGCGTTCGCGTATGGCGTCACTTTATTTTTTAGGCGCACAAAGCTGATTCGGGAACCCATAACGCGGGACGCGCTTTTATTCCAACTTGCCGCTTCGGTGTTTGTCGGCTTGTCCACATGGACGCGCTGGGTCGCGTTCGACAAGGCATCGGTAAGCGTGGTACTTTCGTTGGGGCGGTTGAACGTACCGGTAGTGATCTTGCTCACCCCTTTGCTGGTCGGCAATGCGCAGGAAAATGTCACGCCGCGCGTCTGGCTCGGCGCGGCGTTGATCGTGGCTGGTTCCATCATTTTAAATTTTTATGGATGAAACATGAAATCACATTTTCAAATCCTGAAACAAATTCTTGAAGAAAAAATAATCGCCATTGTGCGGCTTGACAGCGCCGAGCATTTTCTCGAAGTCGCAAAGGCGCTTAAGGCGGGCGGCATTTCGGTTATCGAATTTACGCTCACCACGCCGGGCGCGCTAGAGATGTTGAAGCAGGTCTCCGCTCAGTTTGGCGGCGAAGCGCTCATTGGCGCGGGCACTGTCCTTGATCCAGAGACGGCGCGGGCGGCGATCCTTGCTGGCGCGGAATTTATCGTCACCCCAACGTTCAATCCCGCCACAATTGAAATGTGCAAACGGTATGGCAAACCCATAGTGGCTGGGGCAATGACTCCCACTGAAATGTTGAACGCATGGCAGGCAGGCGCGGATTTGGTGAAGGTTTTTCCTGTCGGTAATATTGGTGGAGCGGATTATATTAAGTCAGCGCTTGCGCCTTTGCCTCAACTTAGACTCGTGCCAACCGGCGGAGTCAACGCGGAGAACGCCGCATCCTATCTCAAGGCGGGAGCGGTTGTTGTTGCCGTTGGCGGAAATCTGGTGGATAAGAACACTATCGCGCGCGGCGATTGGGCGGCGATCACGGCAGAAGCGCAAAAGCTGGTATCGGTTGTGGGGAGCGTATCGGGTAGAGACCCTGCGCTGCCGCTCAGGGCGACATAAAAAGGCGAAGTTGAGCGAAAGTCCTGTAAACAAAAAGGCGGCAGTCGCTTTGTAAATGACTGTCGCCTTTGTTTCTACGCGGAGGCTTTCTTCTTCGGCTTGGGCGCTTTGTATTCGGACTTCTTCTTCAAGCCGAGTAACTGGACTTGATCGGAACTCTTGCCGTACTGGGCGATGACCTGCTCTTTGACTCCCAATATGGCGTTGTGGAAGTTCCATTCTGCCGCGGCGGCAGCGTCACGGGCGGTTGCAAGCGCGCCTGCGGCGTTGACTTCCGCTTGCTGTGCGGCTTTCATGGCGTTGAGCGCCGATGCCACTGCGGTTGTGGCGTACGATTCGTTGGGCGGACTGTAGCCATCAATGTTTTGAAGGGCGGTGTTGGCGTCCACATCGGCTTGCAGTTGGGAGGGACTCAGACGTTTGTTTTGATTTTTTGCCATTTTATTCTCCTTTTGTGGCATTTTCGATGATTTCAGGCAGTTTTCTGCCCGTTGACAACGTTGCAATGCAATCTTCTCTTGCAGGATGGCAATCTTCCTTTGCAGGATTGCAATCTTGCTTTATAAGATGTCAATCTTCCTTTACAGGACGGCGACCTTCCTTTGCAGGATTATAATCTTGTTTCGCAGGACGGCGATCTTTCTTCATAAGACGTAAATCTTCCTTTATAGGACGACAATCTTTCTTCGCAGGATGACAATCTTGCTTTACAAGACGTAAATCTTCCTTTGCAGGATTATAATCTTATTTCGCAGGACGGCAATCTTCCTTTATCGGATTGAAATCTTCCTTTGCAAGACGCCAATCTTCCTTTCTTGCGGATCGGTCTTACGCCTTGCGCTTGCCAGCGCGGACGATGTTGCGGGGTGTGTATTCCAGACCTGTTTCACCCGAGGCTTCGGGTATGCTGCGCGAGAAACCTTCGACGGTCAAAATTCGGTGGGGTCAAAGACTCATGACGGGCAAAGCGATATTTATAAGTTTCGATACACATAAAGACTCCACCATGCATTAAACAATATATGAGCAATTGTACTGGAAGTAATTGATCGAGTTCGCCAAACAACGATTCCTAAAACAACACTGACAATTGGGATAACTACCCAAAAGGAAATTAGATTGTCATTAGCATAATAAACATGAGAGAGCCAGAATAATATTGCTTGTAAAACCACGATCTTAAACTCTGAAAAATTTAGTTTCTTTAGAAACATCCACAACAATCCCCTAAATGTGACTTCTTCAACGATTAAAAAAGAGATGCGCTCCTTATACCACTGGACAGCCCAGCCAATTTTTGCGAAATTCATAGAGTCGATTATTAATAATATGCCTAAGAAAAAGACAATTACGATCACAAACGTTATGCATAGCAATCTTGGCTCAATATCTCCAAATTTTAGCCGCCCTCTCACATAGAGAATGGCTATAGAAAATATCAAGAGATCAATCACTACTAGCCATAATCCCGAAGAAGTCCAGTGATATGACATGCCGCCGCTCAAAAGTATAGGTATAAAGATTTTGTCAATATTCAATTCTTTCAAGTTGCTTCTATTTACAATAATAACGACTAAAACAAGAATAAAAGAATAGTTATCATAAAGATAGTAAGTTTGATCCTCCAACAACCTGAGATTTTCTATATTAACCAAAAGAATGGAAGGATTGACAATTTTCTCTACAAGAGAAGCGAACTCGGCAAAAGGAAACCTTATAAATAGAAGCACAAAAAGGCTTAGATATGTAAAAAAATCACGTTTTGTCCAAGATTGCATTTATTCCTCTGATTAATGCATGCCCATAGACACGGAGTTGACGATGGAGCAGGAAAAATAATCTGTGCCCGTTTTGTATATTCAGGACTTTCGCTCCATATACCAAATAACCGTGAAATTGCGCGAAAAGCGAGCTTAAATGTATTCATCAAGGAAAGGCTGAACTCCTGCCCTGCTACCCAGTCAAGCGAATTTCGCAGGTCACCGTAGGTAGGAGGTGTTCAGTCTTCATCTGACCATTACAAAAAGCGGACTAAACTTGATGTCATCATTCAATTCTAACCATCGTCGGTCGTCTGGGTAAAAGTATCCTGATCTTATCACCAGGTTGTCTATCACCAGGTGTATTAGTAGAAGTCGGCTGTTCAGGTGGACTTATCTTACCACCAGGTTGTCCATAACTAGGTGTATTAGTAAAAGTCGGCTGTTCAGGTGGACCTATCATACCACCAGGTTGTCCATAACCAGGTGTGTTTGTTGGCGATGGTGTTCTTGTATTGCAGTTATTTTCCGCCAAAACCTTACAAGTAGAAGCTGGGGTGCCTGTAGGTGTTGGAGTGGGCGAAGGCGTGGGTGTGGGGGTTTTGTAACGAAGCCAATCAGCTATACCCGACGGTTCTGTTGGCTGGCCTGGAGCAACAGGCGGTTGGGTGTTGTCGATTTGAGTGTAGATAACAAAACTAACGGCTATTACTACAGCGGTAACGCAGACTATACCTACGGGTCCCACACACCAATGCCCCGTCGGATCGTTATATCGAATCGGGTTGTTAAGGGTGTAGCTATACCTATTCCACGCCTGCGGATTTGCCGCGCCCGGCACGATGCTATCCGGCTGAATGAAGCGTCCCAGTGTGGGTGAATACATGCGAGCGCGGTAATCCATCAGCCCGCCCATGCCGGGGTCAAGGTCACGTTGACCAGTATAGCCAAAATCTGTCTGCGTGATGTTTCCTATGTTGGTTCGTTCGCCTCCAAATGGCAAATACCGCTGTTGATTTATTAAAGTTCCAGCACTATCCGTAACTGCGATAATCGAGCCAAGATGATCGGTCAGGAAATAGTTTATGCCCGCGCTATCTCTCATTGCAATGGTCTGACCGGCGAAGGAATAATATTTTTTGACGGATGTTCCGGTCATTTCATACGCTCCGCCGAAGTAGTAACTTGTGACCGTTGCCGGTAACGGGGTAATTCCATCATATAGGTTGGTACTGGTCATGGTTCTAACGCCGTCTCCGTCGTAGGCAAAGTTCCACGATTGAACCGCATTGCTGGCACAGTCTCCGCTCATTTTGTGAATGGCTGAAATCCTATTTTCTGTATTGTACTCTTGTTTATAACTGATTTGGTCAAATGCGGGCGTCGAAGGATTGTCTTCAACTCTACAAGTCATGTTGCCGTTGAGGTCGTACGCGTATGTATCCGTGCTTGTGCCGCGCATAATGCCCGTCACCGCATGAGGGATGGACGCGCTGTAGGTGTAATTGCTCGCAATCCAGCCGGTCGCGGGCGGAGGCAGTGTCCCCATTGGGGGCGGCGTTGGAGCGATCGGGGTCAGCGCGGCAATCAGCAGCGCAAGCAGAATAGTTTTGAACAGCAGGGACAAGCCCTTGCGTATGGTTTTCATTGTTTTCCTTTTTGGTTTATGCTCGGAATGTACTGAAACATTTGTTCTATTTTACCCCAAGAAAATATACAAAAGTCAAGTCCGGCTTCGCGAGTTTGCAATTGTGACCCTTAAATACAAAGACCGCCTGTTGTAGGGCGGCATTTTTATGGCCAACAAGATCCTAATCAATGGAGAAAAATTATCAAAGGTTTTATTACTATAATACGGTAATAGAGTGAATCTTATATTCTTGCGACATATACAGAAAAAACGCACTACCGCAAAAGTCACTATGGGTCACGTGAGGCAGGGAGCGTTTTCTCCAGAAACTACACCTTAATTATGCCCATTTTCGTGTCTAAATTCCCTTATCCACTATACACGTTGAGTTTATGTTTTGTAATAAGATGGCGAAAAACCTGCAGAATATAAGCTAATCTGTAACTTATTTGGGATTAGTGCATCCAATATTTATCTAAAATATTAGGAGCATTAAAGAATATGGAAATGATTATTGACTTCCCTGGTGGATCCCGTGTTGATGCACATTTTGGTCAGCATACTGTAGCTACCGACCAACCCCCGGTTGCAAGCGCGCCAACTCCCTTTGCTGTATTTCTCGCATCGATTGGCACTTGTGCCGGAATTTATGTGCTTGGTTTTTGCCAGCAACGAAACCTTCCCACTGATGGGATTCGTATTGTTCAACGGATACATAGCAGTCCAATGAGCGGCATGGTCGAGAAGATTGATCTGGAAATCCAGGTACCGGCAGAATTTCCTGAAAAGTATCGTGGGTCGTTGATCCATTCTGCAGAATTATGCGCGGTGAAGAAGCATCTGGAAAATCCACCGAAGTTTGACGTCACGACAAAAGTAGTGTGATCCTGCTGGTAATCTAAAAACCGTTTTCGATCTGCAATTTACGACTGTGTCCAACTATCGTGTATACTAACAACAAATAGGTATTATTTGGACACAGCTAATGACGGTTGAAACAACAAGTCAAGATATTTCGATTGAAGCCCTGCGAAATGGAGATCGAGCAGAATTCGCCCGACTGGTGGATGCTTATTCTGCTCCGATCTACCGTTTAGGGCTGCGCATGCTTGGAAACGAACAGGATGCTGAAGATGTTTTGCAAAATACATTTCTTATTGCATTGACTCATATTTCTAATTTTGAGGGACGCTCCAGTGTTTTGACCTGGCTGTATCGTATTGCTGTCAATGAAGCCCTGATGATCATGCGCCGCAAACGACCCGAAGTCAATATTGACGATACTGATTCAAGCGATGAAAGCGATAAGATATTTCCAGCTCAATTTGTAGATTGGCGCGCTCTGCCTGAAAATGAACTGCTTTCCGCCGAAGGCAGGCAAGCTCTTGAGGATGCCATCCAGAATTTACCAGAAAATTTACGCATGGTCTTCCTTCTGCGTGATATTCAGGACCTGTCCATAAAGGATGCGGCTGATGCGCTTAACCTCACTGAAGCCAACGTCAAGGTTCGCCTGCTGAGAGCGCGTTTAATTTTGCGTGAGCAATTATCTTTTTATTATGGTGAGCGAATGAAGAAGGAGAAAACAAATGACTGAATCTACTCATACCACCTGTGAAGGTTTACTTGGTTCTCTCTCCGATTATATTGATGGTGAACTGGGCGCGGAGTTGTGCCGTCAGATCGAAAAACATATTGCGGAATGTGAAAACTGCCGCATCGTTGTAGATACAACCCGCAAGACGATTGATCTCGTCCACGCTTCAAACGACCCCCAAACTGGTCTGCCAGACGATGTGCGGGATCGTCTCTTCAAGAGACTCAATCTCGATGATTATTTGAAGCCATTATCGAAATAAAATATCAAATCAAAAAGGGGGAGTTGCTCGCGGCTTGTAACTTTTCCTGTTGGTTTGCATCCAAACTCCATAAACAATAATTCTCTATCGGTATGTAGATAGGAAAAATAGATTTAGGAGTATGCAAATGGAAAAGCTTCTTAACGAACAGGTCGTAAGCCAGATCAGCCAAACATTCGCACAAATGAAGGAACCGGTACAGATCTTATTTTTTGGGTCTCAGGATAATTGTGAGTACTGTGCCGATACACATCAGCTTCTTGAGGAAGTTGTTGCAACTGATGAAAAACTCGGTTTGAGCGTCTACGATCTTCACGATAATGCGGAGATGGCTGGCAAGTTCAATGTTGATAAAGCGCCCGCTTTTGTGATTGCTGCCAAAGATGGCGATCAGATCACCGATTTGGGAATTCAATATTCAGGTATCCCAGCTGGACACGAATTCGGCACACTCATTAATGATATTGTGCTCGTTTCCGGTCGTGACTCTGGTCTTAGTGCAGAGGCGCGTGAGTTCTTAAAGAACCTCGACAAGCCCTTGCACCTGCAGGTATTTGTTACACCCACCTGCCCACATTGCCCGCGAGCCGTCTTGCTTGCGCATCAGATGGCAATGGAAAACCCAGCCATGATTCGCGCGGAAGGCGTCGAAGCGACAGAATTCCCCGAACTGGCGAATCAATTTAACGTTAGAGGCGTTCCACAGACGGTCATCAATGCAGGGCTTGGCACAGTCGTTGGAGCAATGCCTGAGAAAAATCTACTCGCAGAGATCAGGCAAGCAGTTAACTAAACATATTATAAAGATTGCGCAGGCTTCAAATGGCAAAGAAAAATCATCGTCGCAGAAAAAATAATTCCAATATCGGTCTGATATTTATCATGGGTGTGGGTTTGATTCTGATTGGCTTGGCGGCTTCCCTTATGTTGCAAGGCACAAAGAATATCGAATCATCGCAACCAGTTTCCAGGTCAGTAACTCCAATGGAAGTGAATTATCCAGCGCCCGAACTTTCCCTTCAGAATGTAAATGGGAATACCGAATCATTGATTGGCTATCGCGAAAAGGTGGTGTTGGTGAATAATTGGGCTACTTGGTGCCCGCCTTGTAAAGCGGAAATGCCGACACTGGAGAAATATTATGAAACTCATGCCGCAGAAGGATTTGCCATCGTCGCCATTGAAGCAGGCGATGGCAAGGATCAGGTTATACAATTTGTCAATAGCCATAACTTAAAGTTTTACGTCTGGCTGGACCCCAATGGCGCTTCGCTCGATACATTTGGAAATGAAAATCTTCCAAACTCTTATGTAATTGATCGTAATGGCGCTGTCCGTTATACGTGGACGGGCGAAATAAATCTCGCCATGTTGGAAAAATATGTAACCCCGCTGATTGCCGGGAGCAATTGAGATAACTATTTCACAAAAAAGCTCCTGCAAGAGGAGCTTTTTTGTGAAATGTACCAAAAAACATCTTCACAAATTCTTTACATTACAAACAACTATTCTTTACGGGCAAAAATTATGATTTCACCAACATCAGGTAACAAGGAGAAAAGTATGAAGTTTTTCAAAAACCGTTTGAGCCTTGTCTTTAGCGGGCTTGTCTTAATTACGCTCATTACTGGAGTTGCATTTTATTTTCAAAGTTCCGCAAACGCGGCGAAAACTGGAACGCCCATCGTGCAGACCGCGAAAGTCCGCAAGGGCGATATGGTCATCACAGCCAGCGGCGCGGGCGTAATCGAACCCGCCGCGCAGGTTGATCTTGCGTTTCGTTCAGCGGGCATCATCAATGAATTAAATGTTCAGGTGGGCGATCAGGTCACGTCCGCACAGGTATTGGCGCGGCTGGAAGAAAACGTGCAAGCCGAAGCGGACTTTCAATCTTTATTCAATGCGCAGGGAATCGCAAATGCGGAACTCGCGCGCGCAAACGCCCAGTCTGACCTTGATGACGCCGTCGGCACATACGCGTACTTGATCGGTACGGACGCGTGGTATTGGGAAGGAAGATTGACCAGCGCGGATGCGGCGCTCAGCGCACTTAATTCGTCCGCGACGCAGAGTCAAAAAGGTGATGCACAGAAATTAGTGGATGACGCCCGCGCGCACTGCGATTATTATCTCAGCCTGCGTACAGACATCTCCGATGTGGATATGACCAGCGCGCGCGCAGGTCTCGAAACCGCAAAGGCTAATTTACAGGATGCACAAGCCGCGCTGGATATTGTCAAGGCGGGACCGTCTGCTTTGGTTTCACCTTTGGCTGTGATCGGCGCTCAAACTTCTAAATTGGAACAAACACGTTTGGCGGTTGAAAATACAAGATTAACCGCGCCCTTTGATGGAACCGCCGTTGCCGTGAATGTGGTTAAAGGGCAGGCAGTGAACACATCATCCGTGATGACTATCGCAACCACAAAAGATTTGATCGCGCATATTTATCTCGATGAAACCGATATTGATAAAGTAGCTGCTGGCAAGAAAGCGACCATCACCTTTGACGCGTATCCGAATACGCCGATTGAAGGCAAGATCATTTTAGTTGAACCTGCGTTGCAAAGCGTGGATGGATCGCCCGTTGTCGCCGCGTGGGCTTCAATCCCTGCGGACACAAACTTCACGATCTTATCTGGCATGAACCTCGAAGCCGAAGTGATCGCGGGCGAAGCGCATGACGCGCTCATCGTCCCAAAGCAGGCGCTGCGCGAATTGGAACCTGGCGTTTACTCCGTCTTTGTCGTTGATGCAAATGGGCAATTGATCCTCACTCCCGTTAAAGTCGGTTTGATGGATTATGCCAACGCCGAAATCCTGAGCGGATTGAAAGTCGGCGATGTAGTCAGCACGGGAAATGTGGAGACTAAATAATGTGGAGACTAAATAAGGTTTGCGATGAACAATCATCTTATTGAAATTCAAGGGTTGACAAAAGTCTACGGCATGGATGAAGCTACCGTGCACGCGCTCGCGGGTGTGGAGATGGATGTTGACAAAAACGAGTTTGTCGCCATTATGGGACATTCCGGTTCAGGCAAATCTACCTTGATGAATATCATCGGTTGTCTTGATCGTCCAACATCGGGAACGTATATGTTTGACGGGCGCGATGTAAGCAAGTTGAGCAAGAATGATCTTGCGGAAGTCCGCAACCAAAAACTTGGCTTCATCTTTCAGTCGTTCAACCTCCTGCCGCGCATGAGCGCGCTTGCAAATGTCATGCTTCCCATGCTTTACAACATGGATGAAGACGTGAGCGATGAAGAAGCCAAAAAGCGCGCAATCGCTTCCTTGAGCGCGGTCGGACTTGGGGATCGCCTGCACCATCTTCCCAATCAATTGTCTGGTGGACAACAGCAACGTGTGGCGATTGCACGAGCGCTGGTGAATAATCCTCCGCTCATTCTCGCGGATGAACCGACTGGCAACCTTGACTCAAGATCAAGCGTGGAGATCATGGATATTCTGCATAAACTCCACAAGGAAGGCGCGACCATTGTTATGGTGACGCACGAACCCGATATTGCCGAACATGCCGAGCGTGTGATCTGTGTCAAAGATGGCGTGATCCTTTCTGATGGACGCGGCGGGAATAATCCGTGTTTGAATAAGAGGTCGCAATGAAATTCAAGAAAATATTACGCACCGCATGGGAAGGTCTCATGCTCAATAAAGTGCGCTCCTTCCTGACCACGCTCGGCGTCATTATCGGCGTCGCATCGGTGATCGTGATGTTGTCAGTCAGTGCAGGGACGGAAGCCGCCATCTCAGCTCAGATCAACGCGCTGGGCGCGAACCTGATCATCGTCGCGCCTATGCGCGGCATCCCTGGCGCGGGACGCACGATGATGATTGCTGACGCGTACGCGATCCGAGATCAAGTCGTTGGCGTTGAAGGAGTTTCCGCCGAGCAGGGACCCGCGCCGCAAACTGTCCGAGGAAATGGAACCGCGCTTGATTCAATATCAGTCATCGGCACCACGGCAAGTTTTCCCTCCATCCGCGATTACGCCGTCGCTTCTGGCGCGTACTTCGATGAAAGCGAAGATGAACGCAAGGCGAAAGTCGCTGTATTGGGAGCGGGCATTGCCAAGGATTTATTCGGCGATACCAGTCCGCTCGGACAAACAATCACGGTTGGCTCTGTCAAATTGACCGTCATCGGCGTGATGGAAACCAAAGGCATGGTTGCGGATGTGGATTATGACGGGCGCGTATATTTGCCCATCAATGTAGTCTTCCAAAAATTTATGACAGAGATGCCCATTGGCGGCGACCGCGTACGCACCATCTACGTCAAAGCCAGTAGTCAGGAAAACATCCCGAGCATCATTACGCAGGTAACGGCGATTTTGAGCGAACGTCATGATGTCAGTCCAAGTCAACCTGATTTCACTGTGCAAACCCAGCAGGACATCATCGCAACGCAGGAAGCGACCACAGCCGCCTTTCGTGACCTGCTTGCATGGGTGGCGGGCGTGTCATTGCTCGTCGGCGGCATCGGCATCATGAACATCATGCTGGTTTCCGTCACAGAACGCACACGTGAGATCGGTCTGCGTCAGGCATTGGGTGCGCGCTCATCGAATGTGCTACTTCAATTTTTGCTCGAAGCCATCATCCTGAGTCTCTTCGGCGGATTGATTGGAGTCGCTTCGGGAGTTGGCGGCTCGTATCTCTTCGGCATGTTCGGCAAAATGCAAACCGCCATTGTGCCAGGCTCCATCCCGCTTGCATTTGGCGCGGCGGCAATTGTGGGAATCTTCTTCGGATACTATCCCGCAACCCGCGCTGCAAAACTCAATCCCATTGAAGCGCTACGGCGCGAATAAAAATAAAACATAAAAAAGGAAAAAATTATCATGAAAAGAATTTTGATCTTCACCCTGATTCTCTCTGCTCTGTTGATCGCGTCCTGCGGCGCGAGCGCCACCCCTACCACGGGCGATGTGTACACCAGCACAAATCTCCCCACCGACTATGCCAATGCGATGCCTGTCCGTAACCAGCTTGCCATCGGCACAACGAAACTTGACGGCACAGCGCAGGCAGTCACACCGGAACAGGCAAAGAAATTGCTCCCGCTTTATCAAGCCCTGCGCGGAACATCCACCAGCGGCGGAAGTTCACAGCAGGAAATCTCCGCGCTGCTCTCGCAGATCGAAGGCGCGATGACCGCCGAGCAATTGACCGCGATCCGCAATATGAAATTGACCTTTGCCGACATGCAAACCTGGGCAACCGAGAACGGAATCACTCTCGGACAAAACGGCGGTCAGCCCGGTTCCGGTATGGGACTTTCCCCAGAAGCGAAAGCGACCAAACAAGCTGCCGAAGGCATGACGGGACAAACTCCCGGCAGTGGCGGCGGAACTGCTGTGATGGATGCGATCATTGCGTATCTATCCTCGCTGGCTAAATAGACGCAAGTTTTTGTAAATTAAAACGAACCCTGATATTTGTCAGGGTTCGTTTTGATACAGACGTCAATGTAAATTGCGTTCTTGATTTGAACATCAGATGAACATGAGCGCCGAGATGATTGTCCCCACTATAACCACCCAGAGAATATCCACTTTCCGAAGCAAGGCAATCAGCGCGCCGCTGGTAAGCAGGATGTGAGGCAAATCCCAATGTACATTCAAGGCAAAGCAAATGGCGACAGTCAGGAGCAAGCCTACGAAGGAGCATAATACGCCGCCAATAATTTTATTGAAATAAGGCGAGACGCCTACTACCATGATAAAAGATGGCAGGAAAATTCCGAGAGTCGCAATGACTCCCCCAACGCGAGAGTTATTCTTTATCTTGTATGCTATTTTTCTTATCTTCCTTGACCGGGAGCGGGTTGGGCGGGTTTTCCTCACGCATCATTTCATATACCCCCAGACACCCGCGGCAACAGAAGTTCATTAACTTGCCGTCAAACTCTTTCGTAATGGGGCGGATGGTCTCCGCGCCGCAATGATCGCATTTGACTTTATCTACCATAGCATCACCTGTCCATAAGAAAATGATGGAATAACGTTAGCCACCGCCAGCCCGCGCAGAATGGTTTGAATTGCAAAGAGCATAATAAGTACAGCGGCGAAGGTTTGTAATCGGCCTCGCAACTTTGGACTTAGCAGATTAGCGGCAAGACCGAAACCAAGCAAAGTCGGGATGGTACCGAGTCCAAATGCCAGCATGGTCAACGCGCCGCCCCACGCCGATTGTGTTCTCGCTGCGACGACCAGCATGGCAAACACCAATCCGCACGGCAGGAATCCCCAGAAGAATCCCAGTGTCCACGAAGCGAGAAAACTTTGCTTGCTGAATAGTCCGCGCATTCTTGTCATCGGCGACGCGCCTTGAGTCAATGACGCCAGCGCAACTTCAATGGGCGGCAGGATACCCATTAGGCTGAGCGAGACAACGAACATGGCAAGCCCAACAAGAATGGAGAAAACGCCCTGCCAGCCCACCAGTCCGCTTGCCTGATTGAGAAGCGACCCGGCAAAGCCGATCAACGCGCCGAAGATGGTGTAAGTTGTAATGCGCCCGAGGTGTACCGGTGCAAGGTTGGCGATGCGCGCCAGAATGCCCGCTGGTTTTCCATCCGCTTTGGCATGCGCGGTTTGTCGCGCCGAGTAGATGGCGACGATCCCGCCGCACATGCCGAGGCAATGTCCAAAACTGCTGATCAGTCCGGTGATAAACGCGAGAGCCAGATTACTGAGTAACATTTTGTTTATAACCCAACATCGAAGAATGCCGATTGCGTTTTGCCGCCGCGCGTGATGACGACTTCAATCCGCCAGAGACCGCGCATGGTGAACTGGCCTGTGGCGGAATATTTTCCGTTGGAAGCAGATGTCAGCGGGAATTGGTTCGGCGGCATCCACATGGTCGGCATCGTCAAGTCCAGGCTGACGGTCGCGTCGTTGATCGCCTGCCCGTTGGCGTCGGTGAGCGTAACTTCAAAATCGGCTGGATTGAATCCGGTGGGCGGATAGGGATTGAGCGCAATCGAAACGATCATGTCGCCGACCTGTTGCGCCGCCATATTTTCAGGCAATGACGTTGCGGCGGCATTTTCCGGTGAAACGACCGGCGCGCCATTCGATGAAACTGCAACCAGCCCACCCTGAGTCTGGAGCGGCTGCGACATCATGCGTGAGCGTCTCATATTCATTACGACGACGCCCAGCATAATTACAACTGCAAGTACAATAACAACCCCTATTATTTTTTTATTCATTTGATGTATTCCTGTTTATAAATTAATTTTCAGCGAACCGAAGCATATCGTCAGCCGTCTGTGACTTATGTAAATGTGGGCGTAGCCCAAACCTTATATATTTACTCTAGCGGAATATACTTTTCATTCGCTGAATTATCCTCTAATCAGATAAACCTTGAGGAAACTGCTTTTCAGCGCGGCGGCTTGGGCGGCTAAGTCATCCACTTTCCCGTCCTGTGCTATTTTGAGCAGTGTATCAAGACTCTGCCGAATAGCCTGAACATCAGCATCATTGAGATCGGCTTCCACTGCTGTCAACAGGCGATCAGCCTCAGCGTAGTGTTCGATCACTGCCGCTGAATCTTTTTTCGCGCTGTCATCAATTAACTTTTCCATCACATCATGGAAATCCACCAGATTCATAGCTAACAATGAGAAGCCATTACGCTTGAACATTTCCTGAAAAATGGGGCGCACCTGTTCCAACTGGACATGTGCTTGAGTCATGTCCCCGTCTTTGACAAGTGGCGCAGCGTCTTTGATGATGCTGTCGGTTTTTGCCAGGTCTGCGCTAAATAGTGCATCGTTCCACAGCGCATAAGGGCGATAAGTTGCATACTTGCTGGAAAAATCAGCATACGTAATCTGCAACTGTGTGTAATATTTGACAGCTTCTTCGCGGTTTTTTTGCCCGGTCTGGAACAACGCCTGTTTGTAATTGCTGTTCATGGCGTTGTAATTTTCAAGGAATTGTTTGCGGGTGATATAAACACTGGCGAGGCTGGTAACGACAAGCGCGAGAACAAGCACAATGGGCAGGGCAATCGCGTTTTTGCCGCTCAATTTGACAGCGCTTTTATTGGTGGATAATTTGAACAGCAGATAGAGCGGGCAAAAACCCATCAACGCAGTGGCAGACAAAATCACCCCGAGCAAAATCAAAAGTACCTGTAATACCCCTGCCACCCAGAACGCGCCTAGAGCGATAAGAATTGGTCCAAGGATGGCGCGAATGAAACGGTCGAACATACCTATATTATTTTTCATGTTTTATTTTCCTTTTGTGAAGACAGTATTGAGTCAATAATAACCAGCCTACTTATTTAGAGCGTAAAGTAAATATGAAGATTTGATAAAGGCGCGTCTTATTTCAACGATCTCTCCTTAAGATTGAAAAATAACAGCCTATAAAAAAGATTGTGAGTGCAAAACTAGAAATCTTTTTACTGTAGTATTCGGCAAGCATACTTTCTGCTTAGTTTTCACCTATCAGTGATTTACAAACTGGCTTCTTCAATAATTTCAAAGTCGGTGATGATCTGGGCGGTTGCCCGAACAGTGGCGGCAACCGAGCAATATTTTTCTTCTGAAAGATGGATGGCTTGCTCTACAGCCTTCTCTGTCAGGTTCTTTCCACTGATCTTGTAGTGCAAATGGATTTTTCGAAACGTCCACGGAGGATCCTGATCCTGTTCGCCAGTGGAACTAATTTCCAATGATGTAAGCGGCATACGTTTCTTTTCCAGGATTTCGACCACATCCACTGCCGAGCAGGAAGCCACGGCAATGAGTAATAGATCAGATGGCTTGATTCCAATCCCCTCATCAGGTGTGGAGAGAACGACCGAGTGATGCGTCGAATCAATCCCGATAAACTGTTTCCCGTCAATTAACTTTACTGTTGCTGTACCCATGATGCTCCTGTATTTTTGAATTCGGTTATGTAAATCTCTTGCTTAAAATAAAACGACGCACGGTCGTTTGGATTAGCCGCCTCAGGTATATCCGCCGCCTTGTGTTCCGCAACTGCTATTGCTGGTTGAATAACTCGAGCCGGAAGAAGACGATGTAATAAACGAAGCGACTTTGGAAATCTTTTTCTTGGTGTTCTTGCTTTCGCATTTCGGGCAAACGGGAAGACGGTCAGATTCGGAGAAGCGAAGATTTTCCTCAAAAGCCTCGCCGCAATCTTTACATTGAAAATCATATAGAGGCATAATTCAGATTCCTTTTGAGATGAGTTTAATGCAAACGTTCAGGATGATCTACGATCGAGCCAGCCAGATAAGCATCCACTGCGGCTTGTATCTCGCGGATGTCGGTGATAACGGGTTCGATGCCATGTTCTTTCAAACTGACATGCGCGCCAGTTCCCATGCCACGCGCCAGTAAAGCTTTGCAATCTGCGATGGGTACGATCATGGCATTGTGGTCATGATGGTGATGATGTCCATCATCTTTTTTGGGATCCGCTTCGATTGCGGCAATTTGTGTATTGGCTCTGGCAACGGTTTCGCGGGAAGTTACCTTGCCTGCTTCAATGGTGAATATTTCATAAAACTGCGCGCGTCCATAATGCGCTGAGATGGTTTGATGGTCATCACTAACAATTGCAATTTTCATTGGTTTCTCCTTGGTATATTAATGGGCTTCTAGTAGATATGCTTCATCGTCTTGCCAGGTTTGCGTGACCGACTTGAACCCGGCTTCGCGCAGATATTTTGTCACCTGTTCCACCGATAGACGATGATGGCGCGGCGGACCAGATTCAGTGACAGCATCAGGTCTCCAATCGAGGATGGAGAGCGTGCCGTTCTCTTTCAAAATGCGGCACATTTCACTGGCAAGTTTTTCAGGCGGAGTGACTTCGTGAATGACGAACGCTGCCCAAATCCAATCCACGCTGGAATTAGGAAGTTCGATCTTTGGAAGTTCAGAATATATCGTGCGGACTTGTGCGGGCGGGTTGCGTTGCGAAAGTAAATCTAACATTTCCTGGCTGACATCCAACGCCCAGACGATTCCGTCCGCGCCGATTTTTTCAGCCAGCGAAATACTCCAGAAACCGGGACCACTTCCGAGGTCAAGCACAGATGCGCCGGGTTGGATGGCGAGTTTAGTCAGAAAGCGTGCAGGTTCCCAGCGGGCTTTCCGTTCATCGCCAATGAGAAAATTCATTTTGTGATGATCAAAGCGGCGTTCGTCTTGTGACATAAATATCCTTTTGTTGATTTGGTTTACAATGCTTTCATGGAGAAAATAATCATGAATGCTTTTATTGAGCCGCCGCGCAAGGTTCCATTTTTTCTGCGATTGGGCATTTGGGTTTCCGAGAAGATTACCGGACGGGTGATGCTTCCAGCGCGGATTCTAGCCTGGTATCCAAAAGCAGCGATTGGGTCGGGCGTTTTGGAATCGCTTGTGGCGCATCACGACGGGAAACTGGATGAGCGGATGCTGAAACTCGTGCGTATGTCTGCTTCGTTTGCAGCGGCTTGCCCGTTTTGCATTGACATGAATTCCTATGAACATGAGTCTTTGGGCATCAACGCCGATGAAGTTCTGGCTTTGCGCGGTCAATCGGATTTGGAAAGCGTGCCAACATTTTCAGCGCGGGAACGATTGGCGATTCAATATGCGCGGTTGATCTCGCAAACGCCGCTCAAGTTTTATCCGGATTTCATCAAGCAGATCAAAGCCAATTTTGATGAACGCGAGATGGTGATTCTTGCATCCACAGCGGCGCAGGTTAATTATTGGGCGCGGCTGATTCAAGCTTTGGGAATCCCACCGGCGGGATTTTCAGAATAAGCCTCAAGCTTGACCGCTTATTTTTTTGAATTGACTAGTTAGTGCGCGCCAAATTGGACAGCGATCATAAACAGCGCTGAACATGAGCGCGCCGCCGATGAGAATCAAAATCCAGTTGACTTGCGTAATCCAGCCAATCCAAGCGACGGCAAAACCTGCTCCCATGCGGATGAAACGATCCAGGCTTGAGAGGCTGGCAGGTTTTGGAGCATTGCCTGTGGCAAGCGATTCAAAAAGAGCTTGCAATGCTTTGGCGGGTTTTGCGCCTATTTGGCGCAGAGTCTCTTTTCCATCACTATAAACTATCAATGTGGGAATGCCGTAGATTTTGAGTTCGCGCAATAAATCCTGATGATCGTCTGCATTGATTTGCCACAGGTCCACACGCCCGTCATACTGCTGGGCTAATTTTTCCAGAATGGGCTTGACCATTTTGCACGGTCCGCACCAAGGCGCCCAAAAATCAACTACTACCGGATGGGGATTTTGTTTGAGTTTTTCAAAAAACGTTTGAGAGTTCATAAAGTAAACAGGGCACGGTGAAACCGTGCCCTTGCTCCTTGCCGTAATAATTTATTTCTTGAGTGTGCTGAATTTAAACAGGGCGTAAAGCGGGCAGAAGCCAACGGCGCTGGTGAGCAACAGTACCACGCCGAGCACGTCCGCCACAACAGCCAGCGCACCGCTAAGCGCGCCGCCAAAACCCAAGTAAAGTAACACGACACCGGCAATGACGCGGATAATGCGATCAACGTTCGATTCATTCAGTTTCATTTGAGTCTCCTATAGAATACGTGAGAATAAGGATATAACCACTTACTTGGATGCGATTGTCCCCAAAAAGTTACATTGGGAGTTGGAATAGATATTCATTTTCAGTTTTTGGCCCAGCTAGCCGCGTTGTTTGCGCTTATCTATTTAGGAGGGGTCAAATCAACCGGTGCCTCGGCCACCGCTGAGGGAATACGCCATTTGATCAGTACGACCTTCACTGCATCATTCATGAGCAGGCACGCGACCATTGCGTAAACGAAAATTATGAGCATCTGCGAAACCGGTAAGGGCGCCAGTCCTGGGATACCCACGAATGTTAAGAGGGTGCCTATAAGCGCATCCGCAGTCAGCGCCCCTATTAGTGTTTTGCTGGGCATCGTCGCCCAGAACCAGTGGCGTTCCCGCGCAGACACGATGGAGAAAACGGCAAAGTAGAGCAGCGTCAGGAAGCTGAATGTGTATAGCGCGTTATCGTTAGTTGCTAAACCGAAACGTGACCAACAAATCCACAAGAGAGCAAGTGTCTCCATCACCATTGCAATGCCTAACACCACTGACACCAAGATGAATCCCCCGATGTTCCATGTCTCCGGTTTCTGAGAGGATCGAACGTGGTCGGTAGACAGAGCGATCTTCGCGAAGTCCGTCATGAAGACCAGCAGCAGCATCGCAAAGGCGGAGACGACAAACTTGCCGGTCACTACGTACGCGATGGCCACAAAGGCAGCCTTCAAGATCGTTCGGCTGATCTTGTTGATGATCCAGGTCAGAATGCGCTGGTAAATCGTCCGCCCCCGCTCAACCAATGCCACGATGTTCGTCAGCCCCGGCTCGGTTAGGACGACGCTTGCGGCGCCCTAACCGAGCCGGTGGCTGTGCTGACGGCGATGCCCACCTCGGCCTGGCGCAGCGCAGGTGCATCATTGACACCGTCACCCGTCATGCCGGTCACATGTCCCGCCGCTTGCAAGTGCTGAACCACGATGTACTTGTCCTCTGGGTACACTTCGGCAAAACCGTCAGCACCTGCCAGCAAATCAACTGCCTCGTTGCCAGCCTTTGCGCTCGCGGCTTTCAGATCTGCCACGCGCCGAATATTGGGCAGTCCGACTGCCTGCGCAATCTCACGCGCAACTGGTAGTGCGTCACCAGTGAGCATCTTTACCGGGACACCCAAGTCGCGGAGTTGAGCAATAAGCTGTTTGGCATCCGGCCGGAGCGGATCATAGAGCGTCACCAGTCCGACCAATGTGGGAGCGCCCGTTTCAGGGCCACGCGCCACGGCTAGCGCTCGATAACCTTTCGCGGCTGATTCGCTGATGCGCGCCTCCAGGGCATCGATTGCCGTGGGTTGGAGTCCACAAGCCTCAGCGACGGTCCGAATCGCTCCTTTCATCACACGCAGCCGCTGACCGTTTTGTTCGACCACGGCTTCGGTGCGCCGGTTTTTTGCATCGAATGGTTCAAACGAAACTGGTTTGACCGCAGGCATGCCGCCAAAGATATTCTGCTCTTTTGCCGCAGCAAGGAATGCCAGGTCAATCGGATCCTGGTTCGCTTCCTGCGACGCGAGCGCACCGGCAAACAGCACATCAGCTTCCGTCGCCTGCTCGAGCGGAATCACACCGGTGACGGCCAGTTGGTTCATTGTAATCGTGCCGGTCTTGTCCACGCAGAGCACATCCATCGTCGCAGCATCCTCTGCCGCGCTGAGGCGCGTGACCAACACACCTCGTTTTGCCAATTCCTTCGACCCAAAAGCCATGCTGACCGTGAACATGACGGGCAGCGCAACCGGCACCGCACTCATCAAGAGCACGAGCATGAGCGAAATCATTTCAACAAACGGCGTACCGCGAATCAGCGATAGAACGATCACTACAGCCAGTAATGCGCCGACGATGACAAAGAGCCAGCGCACAACCTTGGATACTACCGCTTCGATGTGGAGTTTCGGTCGTGCTTGCTGTACCAGTTCCGTGGTGCGGCCAAAGTAGGTTTTTGCCCCGGTCAACATGACCATGCCGTTGCCTTCCCCACGACGCACAACGGAACCCGACGAGAGCACGTCACCTGGATTCTTGTCAGCATCCTTCGATTCGCCGGTGAGAGCTGATTGGTCAATGCTCAAGGTTCCGGTAAGGAGTTTGACATCGGCGGGAATGATATCGCCCGGACGCACGCGGACGATGTCGCCGGGGACCAGTTCCCGGGCGGGAACAACCTGCCAGTTCGCATCGCGCCGGACGCGCGCGCTGACCTGCAACCGTTTTCGCAGCGTCTCGACCACGCCAGCGGCGCGACGTTCCTGCTCAAAACTTAGCACGGCATTGACGACCAGCAGCGCGCTGACTACTATGAGATCCGTGTACTTCCCGAGTACAGCCGACAGGATTATGATCAGTTCAAGCATCCAGGCTGATATGCCCCAGAATTTTCGGAGAAAATCCATGACTGGGTGCCCCTTCTGCTCAGCTACTTCGTTATAGCCATTTTCCTTGCGACGAGTCCCCACCTCTGCGCCCGTGAGACCTGCGTCTGGATTCACATGGAGCGAAGCGAGCGTATCAGGAATCGACGAATTGGCGATGTCGGGTGTTTTGTCCGCTATCGGCTTAGAATTGGGACTTTCTTCTTTCGATTTCTTTGTATCTGCTTTCATAACAACTATCCTTTCCAGACTGACCGGTTTCGCAAAGGATCGCATTAGACATAACTCTACCTCTAATTGCAAATTTCCGGCATATCCTTACCATTGTGACATTGGTAAACTAATTGCGTAATGATGATATTATAAGATGAATGACATCGGATAAACTTAGACAAGCGATTTAACTTATCAAAGCGGGAGACAAACAAGCTGCATTGCCTATATTGAAGGATATTGTCCAGACTGAGCCAAACAATGAGACGGCTTGGCTATGGTTATATTCCTGCGTGGAAAGCGTCCCCCAGAAAAAATACTGCCTGAAAAAAGTTCTTGAAATTAACCCCACCAGAATGTAGTCGTGGCAATGCCAGTTCTGCCAACCGTTGCAGTAGCGCCTATACTCCCCTCAGGTTCCAGCGCGCTTGAGATTGTGTCTGTTACCAGTCCGATATCAAAGGGAGCAAATGCCACCCTGACTGCAAAGACCTATCCAAATACAAGTTGCTCCATCACGGTCTATACCAAGTCTGGGACAAGTAAAGCCGCTGGACTCGGTCCCAAAACAGCGGATGCCAGCGGCATGGTTTCATGGACATGGAAAGTAGGTACTAACACCACATCAGGCAGTTGGAAAATTGAGGTAATTTGTAATGGCGTCACAAAAGAAACAATATTGGAGGTGCAATGATGAAAGCTGTAATTGATCGCTTCGAAGGTAAGTTCGCTGTACTTATTGTGGGAGAAGATGAGCAACGCGTGAATGTTCTCAAAAAGCTATTACCCAAGCAATTCAGAGAAGGCGGTTGGCTTCAAGTAGAAATTCAAAACGATGAAGTTGTTAGCGCAGTCATGGATGAAGAAGAAACTGCAAATACAAAACAAAGAATCGCCGATAAATTGGCACGATTGCGTCGAGGAGATCATCTAAAAAAATAACTACATCTCCCCATTGACCGGTAGCGTCATTTCATTTTTTGCGGGCCAGTGAGTTGTCAGGCGCGCATTCGAAGTCAGTTTAGCCATCAAGCGTTCCGCGTCCACGCGGATCGCCTCAGATGGGGGTAAGGCGTCAACACCTTCAAGGCGTTGATTGGCATCTTTTTTAAGTTGCTCTGCAGATACTTTCATGAGATTATCTCCTATTGATTGAGGATTTGTAATTTTCTGTTTTTACCCTTACTTTCATCTGCCTGTTTGATCACTTCTTTGCCTTACGCGGCGCAAGACAAAATTTTCACTTATTAAAATGTGTAGCTTAATCCATAAAGTGGCCGCAGATGCGCTTGCCATCAGATCATCCCAAAATGTTTCAACGCCACCCGAATGGACTCCACCTTCCCGTAGTGGACATTGTTTTCGTTCATGCGCCCTTCTTGGCTTGCAAATGATGTGTGTGGTGTTTGTTCATATCAAACTTCCTCAAACAACCTATCTAGATGTGGCCTTTCGGTTGCCTTCGAAACCTTCTTTCTTATTGCTTCGTCTTTCAAATCCAGTCGCTTTAGTTGACCATTGACCTTGTGTATCAATTCAATCCTTCCGAATTGTGCACCGTGCTTTTCGGCATATATAGCCAAGCCTCTTGCCTTCGGGATTGCATCCGAATAACTGCTGGAGTGCGGGTCTAAAATATCAACGACAATTTTGCCTTTCACTTTGCGGAAGATAATGAAGTCAGGATATACAGGCTTGATTGTTTCGCCCTCCGTGTAAGGAATACAAAGAGACCAATCTTTACGTGGTAAATTACGAAGCCAGCCAACAACCTCGGATTTTATGAGTTCCTCTTCAAGGATTTCTTTTTCCCATGAAGAAGAATCAAAAGTTTCAAAGAATAAACTCGCTTCATCAGCATATAGATGCTTTTCCAAGCGTGTGCCTGTTTTTCTGCCGGGGTAATCTATCGAAGGGACTAATGGCTCGGCAGCAGGTTCTTTCTGCATTCGGTAATAAATGCGGCGATATTCTTCCTTCCTGCTTGACGGTAGTTTTTCAATCGAGATACGCCTTTTTTCGTAAAGCTCGTCAAGAGCCTTTTTGCACACACGCTCTAACTTTGTAAGTGTTTCCTGTTCTTGCAAAATGCCGTAGAGTTCCAGTTTGCGGCGATAAGGATTGAGTTTGTCTTTCTTGGATTTCCAGAATTCGATATGTAAGCCTTCGCCTAAAATGCGACCGCATTGAGTGAACAGGTCTTCGATGTTTTCAGGTGTAGCTTTGACTTTCAGTTTCCTGCCTTCGGGGATTTCAACCCAATCGCCATATTGAACGGCCACTTCTCGAATTTCGATTTCCTGATTGTCAGCGATATTGCCTATAAAGTCTTTCTTCTTACTCAACCGTTCAAGTTCTTCGGTCAAGACTTGGACAATCAACGATTTGGCTTTAGGCAAGGCTTCCTTGTCAATTTCATCGAACATGGTCATTTGACGCGCAAGTTTGATGAGCCTGCGGACGTGGGAAGTTTTCTCCTGTTTTTCAACTCGATAGGTAGGCAGAGTCCCCAGGACATCGAATAAATCTTCTTTACCCCACGCACGCGGCAAAGCGGCATATTCTGTTTCTTCTGTCACTGTGACCGCAATGCCAGTATCTGCATCGGGTTTTTTGAGTTTTTCAAGAATGGACTTCAAGCCTTCGCGGTCATAATGCGGCAGGAAAAGGGAAACGGTATTCAAAAACTCCTGTCCTTCAACGCTTCGCGCTAGCGGCGTGCGTACCATTCTGCCGACCAACTGTGCAATTGAAGTATGGTCATTTGCCTTGCGGAAGGACATCATCACTTCGGCACGCGGACAATCCCAGCCTGTGGATAAACTCATTTTGAACAGAACGATTTGAACAAGCGGATCATCTTCGATTTTGGAAGCGTCAATCTTGCGGATACGTTGACCGCCCGCTTCGACATCGTTATCCTCTTGAAAGGCATGTGCCCAGGCGTTTTCAGGTAAACGGCCTGCAACACGTTCCACTACCTGAACAAGTTGGTTCAAATCTGTATGTGATAAGGTCTTACCGCTGCCATCTTCCACTTGAATGACAAGCACAGGCTTTACAATTTGATCTATGCCTTGAGTCGTGCAATATTTTTCCCACGCTTTGGAAAAGTCTTTCCAGCGTTTGACAGCGACTTCGAGCAGCGAAGTGTCGGATGGTTGTTTTTCGTCAGGGAAGGATAAAAGGATTTCATCTTTGAGCAAGCCGGAGGAACGAACATCATCGGGGTTGATGATATATTCGCGTTTCGTGCGTCCCGTCCCTTCAATCAAACGGCTGAATCGTTCAGGCGTGGCGGACATCCCAACAATCAATTTGGCAGGTTGCAAGCCGACTTCGGGATAACCTTTGATGAGACGCTGGACAAGAGAATTAGCCTGTTCGCGCTCGCGTTTATTCTCGCTCATGCCGCGATGGGCTTCATCGAGAATGATGTAAAAACTTGCAGGCTTGGCAGTGGATGTGTTTTGAATGGTTTGCCAGATGGTGTAATCACGCCCGTCGCCTGCTTTGGTAAGCAGGCTGTCTTTGCCAAGTTTCTGCGTGTTCAGAAAGTAGATTTTGCCCGCTTCAAAACGTTCCTGGCTGAAAGGTGACTCAACACGAATAAGGCGACTGGCAGGAAACAGGCTGGACTGCTTCACAATTTTGTCATAACTCTGGGCATTCAATTCAGGCGAATCACTCACCCACAAAAAGACGGCTTCACGATCAGGCGGAAAGGAATCATCGCCTTCGTAAATTCGTTCCATCAGCGCGGTAACTGTGACGGTTTTGCCTGAGCCAGTTGGCGAAGATAAAACAATTGCTTGCAGACGACCACGCGCAGCCTCGGCGCGGGCAAATTCAATATCTTCACGCAATTGTCCTGCGGCGATTTCCTGAAAGCCTTTTAGTTCTATGTTCATTGATTCTCTCTCATATGTCTTTGCGAGGAGGGTGTTCTTCCCGACGAAGCAATCCTCTCGTAACAGGAGATTGCTTCGGGCTTCGCCCTCGCAATGACATTAGATACTTTGCTCAAGGTTGATCTTGAAATTATCCAGATAGCTCTTGTAAAGCATTTTTGTTTTCAGAGTATCAGGTAGTTGAGCGATCATACTGCGATAAGCTTCCATGCTATCAGTGACAAGGAAGATGTGTGTCAAGTTGGTACGCTTTGCAATGGCTTGCTTGAATTGGGTAAAGGCATGTTCATCAATCAAAACAGCAAAGGGCGAGCCTTTGGGGATGAAATATGCTTTTTCGCCTTTATCATTTTCACGCCTACCCTGTGCGCCAGACATAAGCCACAAAATAGGTAGAATGGCTTCAAACTTCTCGCCGTATGCCACCTCGTTTGGGTCGAGAAAATCAAGGCGGAAGTATTCAAGGTTTTCCTCGAACCCCAGGCGCATGGGGCGCTTTTCCTCTTCAATTTCGGTGAGCGGCCCCAATAATTCGATCACCTGTGCCTTGATGGCATCAAACGTGATCTTACTTCCAGTGACAATGTAGAAATCGGTTATGTGGCTTTGCTCTTCCAGCGCCTCCAGCCAAGATTCAGCCTGTGCTTCTTCAAACAGTATCGAAACTGAATAGTCGGCAGACACGATAAAAGCCGAATCATCTGTAATCAGCGATTGCGGGAAGTCTTTGATCAGGCTCACTAACTGCTTTTTCTTGGCGGTGGTGCTGATATGCTCAGCGTTGAGAAAGCCGATGTGTTTGAAGCGGCGCGTTTTTTCTTTTGTGATGGTCTTACCCGTAAAATACTCACCTTCCAATTCAGTACCATCATCACGTTTACCTTGAATGGTGTATTTGGAGCGCGGCCAGGTGACCGATTGGCAAATACCGTGCTGTTCCCATTCATCATCGCCAGGCTTGTACCCTTGCGCAGCAAGGGCTTTGGCTTCATCATCCGAAACTTCGTTGTTGGTAATCAGAATACAGCGACGTTTGCCATCATCGGCTGCATTGAGTAGGTTGACGGCATTAAGAGTTGTGCCCGAGCCAGCAAAGAAATCAATGATGATGGCATTCGGCTTATCTTCAACAAAAAAACGAATGGCATCCCTAGTTGCGTAGACGCTCTTTGGAAACGGGAATCTTTTATCTGGCAGGATGTCACCGAGTAATCGAGAACCATATTGGGTCGCATCGTGACTGGCAATACGCCACTGACTTCCTGGAACAGCCTGTACGAAGGAAACATCAGTCTGCTCCACTTCAATTGAGCCATTGACGCCATATCCAATCACATTAAATTCGCCGCGCTGGATTTTTGCGTATTCCCCATCTTTCAGAATGTAAATGACAAACCTCCTTTTTTGAGAGCCGCCAACACGTACGCGGCCTTCAGCCATGCGCTCTTTGAAAGTATTTGGTGACCATTGCCAGTTACCTTCACTGCCATCTCTACGTATTGGCAATACTGGAATGGTTCCTTTAACAGGATTGGGAATAGATTGCCCTTCTGGTAGTGGAGAACCGACGGATTCAATTTGCAAATTTTCAGGGTTCACGTAGATTGGGTAAAAGCAACCTGGAGAATGGCTTCTCGCGGCGTTTGTTCCTGACCGACGAAGCAAATCCCAGCGAACATTCCCTGTATGTGTTCGGCCTTTATCCGAAACCCACTCACGTCCTAAGCGAAGTCGCTGGGGTGCGGCACTTCCCATCGTGATAAAAAAGATATACTCATCACTGCGACCAAATGCCCCTGCCCGCGCCACATTCGCAGGGTTAATCATCGTGCTAACCATCTGGCTTCTGGCTTCTGGAAAGACCTCATCCAACAACAACCCCAAGTTATGAACTTCCTTTTCATCAATAGTCACAATCAAAACGCCAGTATCTGGTTTGAGTAATTTTTTTGCCAACGCCAATCGCTTTTTCATCATGGCAAGCCATTTGCTATGGCTAAATTGGTCATTGCGATCTACATAATCATTGTTGTACTTCCAATCCCTTGCGCCTGTGTTGTACGGCGGGTCAATGTAAATCACATCCACCATACCCTCATAGCAATACAATAAGAGTTGCAAAGCATGGAAATTATCGGCATTGATAATCGTGTGCCAAGGTTTATTGGGAGCGCGTTCAATTCGTTCGCGGGGCGTAAGGGTTGGGTAAATCGGTTCGCCAAATTTTTTGATAATTACCAACTCATCAATCTTTGCGGTTTCTTCCTGTCCATCTGGTTCGGGCGCAAGGCGGGCAGCCTTGCCTTTGATTTCCACTACTTGAAAGACCTGCTTTCCATTGCCGCGCTTCACAACGCGTGAGCCTGTCCGCACGGGCAAGCCAGGTAATTGCACCTGTTCGGGAATATGCTCTTCGAATACCAATCCGAACTTCTTTGTGGACTTGAGAGCCGCTACTTCGCGGGCAACTTCGGCGCGCAGCTTTGTATCAGGGATTTGTTTGATGAGGTCTTCGATTTTAGCCATAATTGTTTCTATTTTACTTCATGGGAGAGATAAGGTGACAGTCATTTTACACTTACAGGGCGCTTTCCCGAAGCCTGATTAAGCCAACAAACTTTGAAATTAAGCCAAGAAACTTTCGAGTTAAGCCAACAAACTTTGAAGTTAAGCCAACAAACTTTTGAATTAAGCCAACAAACTTGACGCTTGAAAAATTAGACGGCTTAACAAGAGTTAAACCGTCTAATTTCTAAGTCTAGCGGGCAGGATGAAAGGGATTAGTCTTCGACGGGGATTTGGTCTTCGGGGTGAGCCTCGTTCCAAATCGCGATCATCTCGGCTTCGGTCTTGCCGATATTCTCGGAATTCACCCACTTGCCGCGAAACCCTGAGTTGACCTTCTTATCGAGGTCTGGACTGACGCGCACGCCAATATCCACCGAGCCGTCCTTTTTGCCGATGGGTTCAAAGTGCGTGCCGTTTGGCAGGTGGACAATGCGCCCAGACTTCAAGCCTGCTTCGAGTTGTACGTCCAATTCAGCCAGAACAGCCAATACTGAGCCTTTGCTCTGGTTGGTGGCGGCTACGATGTTTTCTATGATCTCATCTTTCGTCATCGGATTGCCGAGAGTGATTTTGGGTCCATAAGCTGACCATATCTGAATTTTCTTAGCCATGTATGCCTCCTATGTTTATCATGATGGTTAGAAGTCCTGCCCATTGTTCATACGTACATCAGGCCTGTCTGGTTGCAGGTGGGCGGGTGCTGGTGAACCCGTCAAAATACATACTGGAGAAAAAGCCGGCTCTTTTCAGTGAACTCATTGGTACTCGTAACCGTGGGCATTATACAAAAAACCGACTCTTGAAAGTCGGTTTTTTTACTTACCCAAAATATTTGGCGGTCCCGAGGGAGGGTGTGCTTTTGGCACAGCATCCCGTTTTTGGGGTTGATGGTTATTGTCAGGCGGCGGATCATCTCCGTCAATTTGTGAGATTATATCATCCTCGCCGGGGATGTAATAGTAGATGGTTCCGCGCAGAGTGTTTCCGTCGCGCTCGACGTCTACACGGAAAATGAGGCTACGGAAAATGGTCTTGACCTGATTTGGGTCGCCTGATTTGAGGATGCGGACGAGGCTGGGGAGGCGGGCTTTGGTTTGTTCAAAGTCGGGGAGTTGCGGCGCTGGGGCGAGATCTGCGAGTGATTGTT
>Ga0315268_10000433_pt1 | contig 49159 bp, 50 predicted proteins | sample C1_top_MG_FD_204535 | JGI IMG/M metagenome (GOLD analysis project Ga0315268, IMG submission 204535) | Sediment microbial communities from Yellowstone Lake, YNP, Wyoming, USA - C1_top | ecosystem: Environmental > Aquatic > Freshwater > Lake > Sediment | place: USA: Wyoming | collected 2017-08-01 | reverse complement strand
TCGTCCGTCAGAGGCTCCGGAGAGGTCTTCTTCTTGGTGAGATCTATCCTGAGAATCCTTCCGATCCATCCGTACAAGAATCAGTCGCCTTCCTCTAGAAGTCTTTAAATTTCCTGTACGCGTTGTCTGGACAAGTCCTGCATTTGTTCACGTACACGGTCTGGACTTCCAATGGTTGTCTGGAAACGTAGTTGCTTGGACAGATCTTGCACGGAACCTCCTCCACGAACCAGGAGTCGTCATACTTCGTCCAGCTCAGCGAGTTGACTATGTTGATTCCGTTGCTGGTTCCGATTCGGAATCTCTCCGGACGGAGAAGACTGGGTGAGTTCGCGGCAGCATATATGCTTCTGATCGCTTCCAAGAAGTCTGTTACGCCTCCGGCTGCCTTCACACCGAGCCTCTCGTTGATGGTCTCACGCATCAGCTTCAAGTGTGACGGGTAGGCGCCCATGGGTCCAAAGCCAGTCGAGGTCTTGACAAAAGCAGCACCAGCTTCCTCGGATATTCTACAGGCCTCCACAATCTCTTCGTCTGTGAGATATCCGGTTTCAAGGATGACCTTCACTGGGGCTCCATCCGCCTTCTTAACGACCGCCGCGATGTCGTCCCTAACAAGACTGCGTGTCGGTGCTGCTTCTCCCGAGGATGCCGCCATCTCTCGAACGCCTCCCACGTTTATCACCATGTCAATCTCAGTCGCTCCATTTGCGATCGCGTCTGCTGCCTCGAAAGCCTTCGACTCAGTCGACATCTGGCCAAGCGGAAAACCTACAACGCTTGCGATGCCCACTCGGCTAGGTTTCGATTTCAGGTATTGCGATGCTTCGCGAACCCACCATGAATTGATGCAGACAGCCGCGAAGCCGTGGACATCAGCCTCGTCGCACAGCGACCTGATCTTCTTCCTGAGAACGTGAGGCTTCAGCTCCGTGTGATCGATCAGGCCGGCCATCTGTGTCTCGTCTAGACGCTCAGCGATTTCGCGAAGCGACTGGGCGGGAATTCTCACGATCATTCCCCAATCCAAGAAGAGAGCTGGCAGGGGATGAATCTTCCTGCATCTATGAATGCGTTTGTGGCTGCCGAATTGCCAGTGGAGCCATTTTCGAGCCCGGAAACGCGATTCCTGTTGCGTGTCCCACACCAGCAGCTTTTTACCAGAGGCGGCCATCTGCGTGCAGTAGAAGCGCTCGCAGCTGCGTGGACATCCACGAGACTTGGAGCTCTTCCGAAATGAACGAAAGCCAAAGCAGCAACATCGTGGAAGTCTGAGAGAACCGAATCCTAATTCGCGTAACTGCTCATAGTCTGACAGAACGGCGGATCGAGTTTTCGGCGATTATCACGGACCTACGGGTAAGCCGCTGAGGCCAAGGAGAAATAGTAAATGAGTAGTTTCGAAGAACTGGGCCTGAGCCCAGAGATATTGAGCGCTGTCAAAGCGCTCGGATTCGACGTCCCGTTTCCCATCCAAGAAGCGATCATTCCGCTTCTCTGGAGCGGAAGCGATGTCATTGGTCAAGCTCACACAGGTACTGGAAAGACCGCTGCGTTTGGCTTACCGATCTTAGAGATCGTCGATGAGAAGAATTTGAACGTACAAGCATTGGTGCTCGTTCCGACACGCGAACTTGCGATGCAAGTCGCCGGCGACATCAACTCATACGCGAAGAACACACGCAAGCACGCCCTAGCGATATACGGCGGCCAGTCAATCCACGCGCAGATCGATGCCCTGGAGGATTGCCCACAAATCATTGCTGGAACCCCTGGTCGAATCCTCGACCATCTTGAGCGCGGATCTCTACACTTGAAGAGTGTTCAATGCGTCGTGCTTGACGAGGCGGATAGAATGCTCGACATGGGCTTCATTGATGATGTTGAACGTATTCTACAACAGACTGGAAGGCGCCAGATTGCGTTCTTCTCGGCGACCATGCCGGATGAGATTCGCAGACTTGCTCGCAGACACATGAAGAACCCGCGCGAGATCCTCATCGAGTCAGAGGATCTCAATGTCAAAGAGATCAAACAGTACTTCTGCCAAGCAGACCGCGATACGAAACTTGATGCCCTTCTGAAGATACTGCATGATAAGAACGTGCAACGCGTAATAGTGTTCTGCCGAACCAAGCGCACGACGTTTTGGCTCAGCGAGTCGCTCAGGAGAAGACATGAGAACGCCACGGCGATAAACGGCGACCTCTCACAGAATCAACGCGACCGAGCAATGGAGGGCTTCCGAAGCGGCCACAGCAGGATACTGGTTGCCACTGACTTGGCTGGCAGAGGCCTAGATATTGACGGAGTCACGCACATCATCAACTATGATGTCCCCGAAGAGCCCCTGACCTACTTCCACAGAATCGGTAGAACAGGGAGGGCAGGCAAGACCGGAACGGCGGTGACGATCGTATCCGGAGACCAGAGCGCCGACTTCAGGGCAATAGAGACCATGGCCGACTATCAGATCGAGCGCCTTGAGATCGGCAAGCTTGAGCGAAGCGCCTTCACTCCCAGAAACGAGAGGCCGGAGAGGTTTCACGAAGGGACTCGTCCTAGGTTCAACAGGGCCCCGTACAGACACGCGAGGCACGGCCGCGAGACACCCTTGCGGGGAATACGCGGACAAAGCGTAGCGCCTATAGCGAACCTCCAACCCTGAGAGGCGGGGTTCATATGCCAGTAGCGATGAGAAAACTCACAAGCGGACGAGGCTCGGACCGTGATCTCGTCTACCTACTCATGCTCGCAAAGAAGTACGGTCTAGAGCCTATTGACCTGCACAACGCCCTGATGAAGGCGAAGGGCAGCAAAGAGTCATCATGCGGACCCTTGTTGATAGAGCTGCGAGAACGTCAAGAGAGCACCTGCCGCTTCATGTTCTCACAAGATGACCGATCCGTCGCACAAGCCTCAGTATCCGAAGCTTCACTGGCAAAACTCCGAGATGTCCCTCCAGAGTTCAAGCGACTGCTACAGAGCCCACGCTCTCAGTCTGCTCTAGATGACGAAACTGAATCAGAAAGACGGATCCGCGACCTTCAATACGGCTTGAAACACGTGAGCTTGAAGGCTAGGGTAACGCAGAAGTCCGAGGTAAGAGCGGTCGAGTCAAGAAACGGTTCACCGCTTGCGGTATGCATAGCAACGCTCTCCGACGGCACAGGAGAGATTCGTCTGCCCTTGTGGAACAGACAGATCGACACGATCGAGAAGAATGACACTGTAGTCATCCGCGACGCCACTGTCAAGAACTTCAGAGGAGAAATGCAACTGTCGCTCCCATGGAAGACCGGAACCATCTCAACTGTACAGTCAACGGATGCGATAGCCCATTAGCCAAGTGCTTCGCCTGATGTCCTCAGACTCGTCAGCACGACCTAAATACGACGAGCCTAATCCGTCCGGCATTCAAGAGAGTCCAGCAGACTTGTCGGAGAACGGCTCGGAAAACAAGGTCCCACAGAAAATGGAGATTGATAGACCCCAAGATTTCAAGTTCCATGTTGCGTACGGCGTTTACACGCGCGCTTGGGAGGACAACCATTCCGATACCGCGAGACTCAGATTGAACGAACTGATATCTTCCTTGTCAAAAGACGATAGTGAGGACGGCTACTACGCGTTCTATTCCGGGATTCAGGAATATCGTAGAGACTCGATGTCCTTCAGATCCGGTAGGACGAGAATCCAAACCTCAAGAAAGAGGGACTGGCAACAGAGAGATTCACGCGATAGAAGAGATCGACGCCACCGTTAGAAACGACTCCATCCCGCATCTAGAGAACCCCTAGCCATAACCGATGCTCGCTTGTCCGAGGAGCGACTGCGCCCTTCGGGGTGACATCAAGCGCGTGCCCCGATCAACCGAAACTCTTTTCCCCCAAACCGAGAAACGCGTCCACGAACATCGATGTCAGCAACCGCTAGGTTCTGCACCAAGTGCGGTACCCCTATTGATGGAAGCGCAAGATTCTGCCCCAAATGTGGAGCCGCTGTGGATGCGACGGCATCTGAGGTGCCTAAGCATGAGAGACACTCGGCGCGTTGGCTTGCGGTTGGCTTGACAGTGCTGCTGATCGGCTTTCTACTGCTCTTCTCGCAAAAGATTGTCATGCCCACTCAGGTTTGGGTGGCATACTTCGTTGCAGGGTTGGGAGCTGTCCTTGTGGTTTCCGGATTGGCGAGCTTCTCAGGAAGATACGCCCAACGGCGAAAGAGTCGACCTCCGCGACCCAAGGAGCGTACTGAACCGTCACGGAAAGCGAAATTCTCGGGACAGCTCGGGATTGATCACGATGCTTTGATTGGCAGGAAGATTCTGTTCGAGTTTGACCCGTCTATGCCGTATCAAGCAGCTGTGAGAGACTTCGCGCTTGAATGCGTTTCCAACAAGGAGAAAGTGCTCATTCTGACACCGGCTGGGAGTGTTGTTGAGCAGGCCGTCCGCGACGACGACAGTGTCGAGGTAGTTGGCCTTACTCACGACCTGATGTTATCCTCAATTCTCGACGACCATCGGGAGAGACCGTTGAGCATTGTCTACGATAGCCTCACCGACCTAGCACTTTCTGCTGACTCTCGCACAGCCTACAAGTTCGCGCTCAACGCATTAAGACAGCTGTCCGACTCAGACGTTACTGCCGTCTTCTTACTCAACCCGTCCGCTCATGAAGCGAAGGACGTTAGCAGCCTGCGAGGACTTTTCAGCAACCAGATCCTCTACGGGAAAGAAGGCATCAGCAGCATCAAGTTTGCCTAGTCGGATCTCCAAAGGGAGTCAGTTCACGGCCGGCATCAGGTCCCAGCCTTGCTCACAGCGGCTCAAGGCTTAGTTCAGTCACATTCTTCATGCTTTGCAGTTGTCTTGCGCAGTTGTCACATACTCGTTTCTCAAGCTCCGTCTTGGCAACGTGCTCCTCAACCAAGAGCGGCGTAGGCTCAGCTTGGAGGAAATGCGCCGTGAAATGCGCTCTCATAATCGCCGGCTTCACTTGACACATCTCACAATCGCTAGCTCGATCACGCCTTCTAAGCATGGAGTCAATCGTCGCCTGTCAACCTCGCAGCCCGCCGGGCTGGTCCCTCAGAGCTCTCAATCTGACCCTATCCCTAGGTTCAAAACAGTTGCGACTGGTGGCACCCTTCTCAACCGTGTGCCGGCAAGCGACATATCCCTCCACAGCCGATGTGGGGGTGAGCTCCCTTGGAGCAGTATGTGCTGTCACTCGATCAGGGAACCACAAGCTCACGGGCAGTGCTATTCAGCCATAGATGCCGGTTAGTGCGATCTGCAAGAGAAGAGTTGGCTCAGATTTTCCCACATCCCGGGTGGGTTGAACATGACCCGGCGGCCATCTGGTCAACTCAGATCCGCACAGCCAAACGGGCCGCCAGCAATCGTGGCGCCAAGATTGCTGCGATCGGAGTGACCAATCAGCGAGAGACCACAATCGTTTGGGATAGACGCACGGGCAAACCCGTGCACAAAGCAATTGTCTGGCAGGATAGGAGAACCGCCGCGATCGTGGATGATCTCGTGTCGAAGGGCCATTCGTCGTACATCCGAAGAAGCACAGGACTGATCCCTGACGCGTACTTCTCAGGACCGAAGATCAAATGGATCTTAGACAATGTCCCGAAAGCCAAGAGGAGAGCGAGAAATGGCGATCTGCTCTTTGGCACCGTGGATTCGTACCTTGTTTGGAAGCTTACCGGAGGCCGAGTACACGCAACAGATCCGTCGAACGCCTCAAGGACAATGATCTTTGACATCAGAAGAAGATCATGGGATCCGCGTCTTCTTGATCTGCTCGAAATCCCAGCAGATATGTTGCCTGAGGTGAGATCTTCAAGCGAGGTACTTGGCTACACAGACGCGAAGCTGTTCGGACGGGAGATTCCAATCGGAGGCGTCGTGGGCGATCAACAGGCCGCCCTTTTCGGTCAGGCCGGATTCGAGAAAGGCGCAGCGAAGAACACGTATGGAACTGGATGCTTCATCCTGTTGAACGCAGGGGATCATCCCCCGACTCCTCGTTTCGGATTGATCTCAACAATCGCTTGGGACCTCAAACACACACCCAGTTATGCCCTAGAGGGAAGCGTGTTCATCGGAGGCGCGGTAATCCAGTGGCTCCGAGATAGACTCCAGATAGTGGAGAAAGCATCGGATACTGAACGCATCGGACGCGAGACTCCGGACAGCGGTGGCGTCTTCTTCGTGCCGGCGCTTACCGGCATCGGTGCGCCCTACTGGGACATGTACGCGAGAGGCCTCATAATCGGAATCACTCGTGACACAACGAGAAATCAGATCGTTAGAGCTGCACTCGAGTCCATTTGCCTCCAGACGGCGGATGTTCTCGAAGCAATGACGAAGACCACTAAGGGGCGTCTGCATTCCCTCAAGGTCGACGGCGGAGCATCAGTCAACAATTTCCTCATGCAACTTCAGGCCGATCTGCTCGGGCTTCCGATCGAACGATCGACAATTGCCGAGACGACAGCGCTCGGCGCCGCATTCCTCGCAGGTCTAGCAGTCGGAACATGGGAAGATCTAGACGAACTGAAGAGTTTGAGAAAAGTCGACAGGGTCTTCAAGCCGGCGATGACGGCAAACGCCCGTGCTGGGGTGCGTATAGAGTGGAAACGAGCTGTCAAGAGAGCCTTGAACTGGGCTAAGCCCGACGACGCCTAGGTCTCCTCACACGCCGCGATCTTCGTGATCGTCGAGGTTTGGGTTGTTCCTTCTTCTCATATGCGTGCCGCATGCCGATCTCCTTCTTGTAGGCACTGACTTGAGAGGCGACCTCGCGGCTGCTCCAGCGGAGGACTGCGCCCATCTTCTTCGCGACCTTCCCACAGCAGTCCAGGCCTTCGCACTCCCTGAATGCGATGAGGCCTCTTCGAATCATGAAGTCGGTCAGAGTCAGCGCGGATTCCTTCTCGATTGCATGAACAACTTCGGCCATTATGTCAGGCTGAGTCTTGCATATCCGTTCTCCGAGACGCCTGTCCTTCTTGACGTAGCCAAGCACTTCTGTGTAACGGGAACCGTAGAGAGAGACGAGACGGTCGAGCGTTTCCAAACCGATTCCATGTTCTTTGGCGATCGACTCCTTTTGCGCTTGGACTCTTGCGAGCTCAATTGGGTCGGCGCCAGGCAGCTTCTCCTTCGCTGTTGTGCACCCGACGTTCGATCCCAACTTCTTGGACACCACATCAGTAATGTCCTTGGCAATACCGCGGTAGGCCGTGAGTTTGCCGCCGATAACTGAGACTAGTCCTCTTACGCCTTCTTTCTTCTCGTGGTCGTAGATTATGTGGCGGCGGGTGACAGATGACTCCTTCTTGCCTTCAATGCGTAGAAGTGATCGCACGCCCGCGATCGTGTAGTAGATCCGATCGAACTTCGTTTTCGGAAAGGCTTTCTGGACTGCGGTTTGTAGGTAGTTGACGTCCTCCACCTCGGCTTTCACCGCGTCCATGTCTTTCTCATAATCAGTGTCGGTTGTTCCGATGAGTTCGAAATCAAGCCAAGGCATCACGAAGTATGCCCGGCCATCAGCTGCGAAGAGAGCCACTGCGTCTTTCGTTATCTTCGGCATCACAAGGTGAATACCCTTTGTTGTCCGAGCCAACGGCTGTTCCACTCTTCTGATTGCACGTACGATCTCGTCAAGCCAAGGCCCGCCGACGTTGACCACCAGTCTCGATCGGAACTCGGCCGTCTTCCCTGAGAGCACATCCTCAACATTCACACCTGAAACCACATCGCTCTCTTTCAGCAATCCCACGACTTTCGTATGATTGAGCAACAGAGCTCCGTGACTGCGTGCAGAAACAACATTCTCCATGCAGAGACGTTCCGTCAGCGCGATCTGCGAATCGTAGTAGACGTATGCGCCTCTGAGCTCGTCCTCGGAAAGTCCAGGTTCCGCCTCGAGCACCTGTGCTTTGTTGAGGGACTTGTGGCTCGGGAGGGATTTGTCATAGGAGAGAAGGTCATACAGGATCATGCCTATCTTAAGTTTCATCTTGTGAAGGAAGCCGCCGTAGATCGGGATCAGAAACTTCAGCGGATGAACAAGATGCGGTGCAAGTCTGAGTAGGATCTCCCTTTCCCTGAGCCCTTCCCTCACGAGACCGAGATCATAGTTCGCTAAGTAGCGCAGTCCGCCGTGGATCATGCGGCTTGAGCGTCCGCTTGTGCCGTAGCAATAGTCCTCTTTCTCAAATAGGATAGTCTTCAGGCCCCGCATTGCGGCGTCTCTAGCCACGCCTGTCCCGATCATTCCTCCCCCAATGACGACAACGTCGAACTCCGTCTTGGCGAACTCCGCGAATTCTCTACGAGGAGACATGATTACCGAATACAGTCCTTGATCGGTCTGCCTTATACGTTAGAGCGTCGCTCAGTCAGTGTGGAAGGACTTTGTCGAGCCCAAGCTTGCAGCATGCGGAAAGCAGTTTCGAGGGTGCGCGGGGTACGCGGATCTACTACCAATCTTGGATGCCTCCTCGAAAGGTGAAGGCCGTTCTTGTGATAGCTCACGGGATTGGCGAGCATGGCGGTCGATATGCCCATGTGGCAGACTACTTCACCAAGAGAGACTTTGCCGTGTGGGCTTATGACTTTCGTGGACACGGCAGATCCGAAGGAAAGCGTGGGCACGTAGACAGTTTTGATGACTACCTTGACGATCTAGGCCAGATGATCCGAATCGCAAAGGACCATTCACCTGGCGTCAAGATGTTCCTCCTTGGGCATAGTCTCGGCGGGCTTATCGCCCCGCTCTATGCCGAGAAACACGCCGGCGACGTTGATGGTCTGATTGCGAGCGGTCCAGCATTGAGGGAGAAGATGAGAATCTCTCCGGTGTCCGCCTTCATGGCCAAATTGTTCTCAGGTGTCTTGCCAACCTTCACGAGCGGCACTGGATTGGACCCGAACCTGCTCTCACATGACAAAGAGATCGTGAGAAAGTACGTGGAAGATCCACTGGTTCACAAGGTTGCCACAGCCCGATGGTTCACCGAATATCGTCGAGCACAGGAAGAGACCATGCTGTTGGCAGACAAGTTCACTCTACCTTGCCTGATAATACAGGGAGGTGCCGATGGAATCGTTGACCCAACTGTCGCGACGGAACTGTACAGAAGAGTCAAGGGCCCTGACAAGACCCTGAAGGTCTACGACGGGTTCTATCATGAAAGCCTCAACGAGATTGGCAAAGAAACCGTTCTCGCTGACATTGACAATTGGCTGTCAGCCAGAATCTAGCACTAAGAGAGGACAAAGCGAAATCAGCTAGAGGGCAATCCTCTGGCAATCCGATCAGCAACTCAGCCTAGCTAGCCTCGCATAAGTGGGCCCGCTTTGTCCTCGTACGAAAATTGGCCGGTGGCGCTGAGCAAGTTCAAGTATTGCACCAGTAGATGGCATGAAGCCGCGCGGCGCAAATGACCGATCTGGCGGGTTTGGTGGGCCTCTTCTTTGCAGGTATAGCAGCTGGCGCCATCAATTCCGTTGCTGGCGGCGGCACCCTTGTCTCCTTTCCCTCGCTTGTTGCTTTCGGGGAACCAGAGATAATCTCCAACGCGACTAACACAGCTGCGATGTGGCCTGGTTCGCTCAGCAGCGCACTCGGTTATCGAAAGGACACATCAGTCCAGCGTGGATTGCTGGTCATGCTTGCTGTTCCCAGCCTCGTGGGCGGTCTTCTCGGCGCGGTCATTCTAGTGATCACACCCGCAGAGACCTTCAGACACGCCGTTCCATTCCTGGTTCTATTCGCTACTCTGCTGCTTGCTTCGCGCAACGTCATTTCGCGAAAGCTCGGCAGCAATCCAGCTGACGAAGAACGTGTGACGACTCTTGGACGAATCTGGGGTGTCTTGTTCCAACTGTTCGTCGCCACCTATGGTGGCTACTTCGGAGCGGGCATAGGAATACTGATGCTGGGATCTTTCAGCGTCATGGGCCTGCGCAACATACATAGGATGAACGCGATCAAAACCCCTCTCGCTGCGATCATCAACCTCACGGCATTCCTTTTCTTCGCTCTCAAAGGCCTAGTAGCCTGGCCTCTGGCGGCTCTCATGGGAACGGGCGCGATCATCGGTGGCTATGGCGGTGCTCGCTCAGCCACGCATGTGAACCCTCAATTTGTTCACTATTGTGTGGTCACCATTGGATTGCTGGTCTCAGTCTGGCTCTTCGTCAAGGCATTCTAGTCGGTCGGAAATCGAGGAGAAGGAACCGAATCGTCAGAGGGCCCTCTGACATCGCATCGGATATGTCCAAAGAATCCTATGGCTTTCCATGAAATCTTGCGTCGTCCTTTGTATCGTTGACCCTGTTGACGCGGTCCTTCAGCCATCCTATCCTCTCCGCCTCAATGGCGTCGAATTGTGGAACATACGGCTTGATGTCCAACACGGGTGTGCCATCCGCATAGATCGGAATCGCCATGAATCCTATCGGCACAAATGCAGACAATATCAGTCCATTCAGAGTACTTGTCAAGACGATCATGCCCCTCCTGAACGTCAGAGCCCCGGCTACCAAGAGGGGTGCCATGATGAGCACACCAGCGAGAGTAGGTCCGGGAACATGAAAGGCTCTATTGACGAACGGGCCAACAGCCATGTGACCAATAGCCGAGACGAACGCCATAGTTGGAACAAGAGCCGCGTCTTTGGAAGTGAGCTTTATAGCGATCCCCGCATTAGAGGGCCAATGGAAGGCGCAGATTACATAAATGCCTAGGGTAAGGGCGATTGCTTACCTATCCAATCGTGTGCTAGGAGGATTCAGTCTCAAGAATGCTCAAGGCTCTCTTCTGACCGCAGGTCACTTTCACAGAAGGTGCCCTGGGACCGATCTCAGGATCCTCAGAAGTTCGTATGTCGCACGCGTTGTACGGCCGGATTGATCACTGATGCTTCTCCAGCAACGCCAGTACGTCCGGGTAGTCCATGCCAAGGGACTTCACTTTCTCCAGAGTTGGCACCCCGTTCTTCGTCCACCCTCTTCTCTCGTAAACTGCGTCCTTCAGCCTCTCGTATTCTGATTCGCGGTATTTCCGCAAGACGTTCATCTTCTCCTCAGTTGTTTTGCCCGTTGGATCGAAGCCTACCTTTTCCTTGAGTTGCTTGTCGTAGCGTTCTTGACGGCTTTCATACTCTACCTTAGTCACTGGCCCCACGGCACGATAGGGTATGGCGTCGTGCTCCCTTGTGCCATAGCCCATCCTCAGGTTGAAGACTCGCTGGAAATTGTACACTTTTTCACTCATTGCGATAATATCCTGAGGCGTGACTTCTCTTCCTGTAACTCCCGTAAAGAAAGCAGCGTAGTTCTCAACGTGAGCCATCACCTTTGCAGGCTCTGCTGTCTTGCTATTGTTCTCCGGAGTCACGTCATTCCATGGCAGTTTGCACAGGCCGTTCAGGCCAAACCAAGTACGGAACATCGGGAACCAGTGCAAACCCTCCGCCTTCTGCTCGAAAGTCGGCATGAGCTTGTGTACCATGTCTAGGAAGATCAACCAAGCCTCATCATGTTGAGGACCCTTCAACGCGAGCCCGTATCCACCCTGCTGAGCCAGCGACTCCTTGGTCACATACTCAGAGAATTCCAATCCCTTAGCCTCCATGCCAATATCGTTCAAGACCTCTGGATCGGCACCATATTTCTCAGCGAATACTCGCTTCATCTGCCTGATGCCTTGTCCGATCACAACGCCAAAGCCGTTGCCTGCGACCATCTGATGGACAAGTTCAAGGCCTGCCTCCTTGTTGCCAAACCTGAGATCCAAACCGCCGGTCGCTTTCTTGCTTATCAGCCCCAGCTCGTAGCACTCCATCGCAAAGGCGATACTGGTGCCAACGGAGATTGTATCTAGGCCGTACGTGTCACAGTAGAAGTTCATCTCGATGATGTAGTCGGGGTCGAAGATCCCACAGTTGCTGCCGATGCCAGCGATGGTTTCGTATTCTGGACCGTCCACGTGGACGCTCTGTCCACGAAATGGACCGGTCCTGAGTTCGAATCCTTTGACGCCGTGAGCGCATGCAAGGGCGCAGCCCATCCAACATCCGTCGAAACCTTTGTGAAACTTCGTTCGGTAGACCTCTCTGCCGATCCTCTCTGCTTCATTGTGGCTTCCAAACCGGAAGTTGTTCACCGGCAGGAGATCGAACTCATTCATTATAGGAATCAGGTGCGTGGTTCCGACTACTGCCATTTCGTTCTGCCTCGGGTCGAGAGCCCGTATTTCCCGAGCATGAGCGGTTCCTACCTTCTTGACCAGCTCCGGGTCTGCTGGACCGTTTGACTCAACTGTTATTCCGCGAGAGTATTTCGCGACTATTGCTGCTATTCTCTTGTTGCGAAGTACCGTCCCTATCCCGCCTCTGCCTGCTTGCTTGATTCTATGGATCTTGCGACCAACATCGTACCATGAGAAATTGAGACAGCCCATGAGCGTGTGCTCAGCCGCTGGACCAGACGAGACTACGGAAATGCTGTGGGGCTTGTCCCTTGCGAATCTCTGCGCCAACAGGTCCGTCAGCAGGTGCGCTTCCTTGGGCAGTCCGGAACCATCTTCGATGCGGACTGAGCCATCATCTCCGTCTATGAGTAGGATAACATCGGATTCTGCCTTTCCTTGAATCTCAAGTGCATCCCAGCCCGCAAACTTCAGATAAGGACCGAAATGTCCGCCAACATTCGAATCGATCACAGAACCTGTCAGCGGGGATATCGCAACTGCGATACTCTTGCCGCTGCCCGGGTATACCGGCGTCCCGCCTAACGGGCCGCAGGCAATACAGATCTCGTTTTCCGGCTCATTCCATCTGATGATACGATCCCTAGGCAAGGCCTGCCAGAGGAGCCAAAGATCAAATCCCCGACCGCCTATGAATCTCTCCTTCATGTCGGCGGTGACTGACTTCTCGACGATTCGGTTGTCTGAGAGATTGACGTACAAGGTCCTGTCGTTGTAGCCTTTCTCGACTTTGCCGAGTTGGTACTTGAACTCTACAATTGCCAACTATGTTATCCTCAACCAATTCGAAATCGACAGGAGGAAGTGATAAAGAGATAGGTCTTCTGTCTATGGCTGCGGAACTCAGCCGATCATTAGTCGAAGCTCACCGCGGATGAACTGAGCGGTCCGGGGGAAAACCAACGCCACCGCGTGGCCTGGTGAGGTATCTCATACTAAGAATGAATCCGAGGAACAACAGGATGGTGCCTGCGAACTCAAACTCGAAAAAGATGTCCGCGTTGTTGAGGAATCCGAGCGAGGCGCCGCCGAACGAAGGGAGTATTCCTCCAAGTAGAAGAGGGATGTTGTACGTTCTTCGACGATCTTTGAGATAACTGAATAACGATCCGCCGATTAGAAAGATCGCTCCCGAGATGTTGAGAATCATTGTCGGGATGCGTGCAGTCATGGGCAAATCCTTGACTATTGTTATGAAGCCTTGTGGAAGGCCAGCACTGAATGCTGACTGTATTTCTGCGAATGGTATCTGCGCAGAAACGGTAAACGGCACCACGATAGCGCTCAGTGCCAGCACCAGCGCGAGATAGATGTCACTCCAACGCTTTGACGCAAGCAAGTACAGTACCCCTCCGCCGAGAAGTCCCACCATAGGGCCTGTGCCCGAGTAGTAGAGCTTGATTAGCGACAGGCCCGGACCGAGCACGTCGGGGTTCGCAAGATACTCCATGAATGCGGTTAGGCTGTAAAGGGCTAGAGCAACTGTCCAAACGAGTTGGTGCCTCTTCTTCCTATGCACGTATTGATGCAGAAGCAGAGCAGTGAAGGCTGCGGAGACCAGAGTAGTCACGAGAGGAATCTGGTTTGCCATGTGGATGCGCAGCCCCTGCGAGCTCACTTAAAACTTATGATCAGGCACGGAAGCATGTGAGGCGACAAGCCAAACGAATATCGGGACCACTGATGTGCACATTTGTCAATCTTCCTCACTTGGGCTTTCTGCCCGGTCCGATCAGCTCGGTCTAGATACCATCCGGATCGTTCACGTCTGCCAGGGTCTCCGACTCGTCTCCGAACGGCTTGGCAGCCGATCTTGCACCTCGTCTGACGAGGACTTTGAACCAATTCTCTGCATCATCCACGACGAAGCCGATGTGGTCGAGTTCACTCTCGTTTTTGTATCTCTGGTAGAAGCAGCTTCTCTTCGGATACCAGTTCAACTCCAAACTCTGGTCTGTGGAAGGATTTCTCATGTGAACGTATTTGCCACCGTGGGCTATCGTGCCTCGATGGCTGATCTTGAGTCCAAGTGAACGGTAGAACTTGATCGACCTGCGGAGTTCACGAACCTCTATCCCGGAATAGTACAGTCTGACACACTTCTTCACAAGGCTCCCAACCTAGCGAAGACGATCTCAACGGTCTGCGCAGAAAAGCCTGCTGGGCCGCGGTCCAAAAGCACAGGCGTAGGAACGAGTTGAGAACTAGCCTGTATTTTGGTTTTGGCAAACTAAGTGCCTATTTGGCACGGGTCATTTGAGAATCAGGAGGGTCTAGTCACGAAGTTTGGCATGCAATATCCTAACTTCTCTTTTTACGAAGATGTTCAACACCAGATCGAGGCGTTCAGAGATGCCGGAATCGATTATCTTGTTCTGAACTTCGAACCAGAGAGAGTTCGAAGCGATGAATCTCTTCGCAGACGAAGTGATGAGAAGACTTTGATTTGTTGGAGGGGCATGCGCAAGAGCAGAGATCAAGATGAGTGAAGATGAGCTGAAACGCTCGGAGATTGAACGAGAAAGACAAGAGAAGGACAAGGCATTCAAGTACGCTCATGAGTCACCTATTCCACACGAAGAAAAAGACACGTTTCAAGGGCTGAAGTACTATCCAGTGAACGCGAGATATCGTTTCGCGGTTCGGCTGGAGAAACATGCGTCTCCGGACATCGTTGTGATGGCGACGAGCACTGGAACACAACAACGATACTTGTGTTACGGATCCTTCAAGTTCTCAATGGACGACAAGGAGTATCAGCTTCGAGTTTTCAAGCCCGAGCATTCTCACGTTGGAGAGGAGTCTCTCTTTGTTCCGTTCCACGACGGGACTTCGGGAAGCGAGACCTATGGCACCGGCAGATAGCTGGAGATCCCTGAGAATGAGACCGGGATCTACGAGCTGAATTTCAACAGGGCGTACAACCCATTCTGTGCCTACAATCCGAACTATGTATGTCCGATGGCTCCGAGGGACAACTGGCTGGACATCAGAATAGAAGCTGGAGAGAAACTCTACAGAGAACACTGACTCTCGTGATTGAGCGATCACCTAATCGCAAACGCTTCGTAGCCGGAAGTTGGGATTCGAGCGAAAAGATCTTCAGAGTGGAATCTCCAAAGCCGCGTCAAGTTTGGAGTAGTATTTCTTCACTTCTCCGGGTCCGTACTTTGAACGGAGTTTCTCGACGACTTCGGCGAGTTTGTGCGAGTCGGATACCGGGTTGGCTATTGCTGTGACTTCCTTTCCCCCGGTGGAAAGTCGCATCGTAGGTTCGGCGAGCACGTTCTTGTACCAGTTAGACTCGGTTCCGTTCACGGGAACTAGGTACAGCCTCTGGCCTTCGTGAAGAAACCATACAGGTGTCGAGATACTCCGTCGCGACTTTCGGCCGGTGACAGTGATTTCAACCTCTTTGACGAGGGCCAACTTTTTCAGGAACTCAGGATCGGTCACGGTGAATCTCCCGAGAATCCATTCGCGCTCGTCTCTTATCTCTTTAGATCCTAAATTGTCACATGGACGGGGCTGGCGGGGAGCGGTGTCATGTGAAGTCTCTTCTGCCGCCGTCGACGAGCAGGGTTCTCCCGGTGATGAATCGTGCTTCGTCGCTGGCGAAGAAGAGAACAGCGTTGGCGATATCTTCAGGCTTACCGATGGCACCGAGAGATGAGATCTTCTTTCTGCTTTCCACTAATTCCGCGTACTTCTGATCAGTCAGGTCTCCTCTGAGCATTTCGGTGTCGACGGCTCCAGGTGCCACGCAGTTCACATTGATCCCGTACTGGCCGAGTTCAAGCGCGGCGCTTCTCGTTAGCTGGATGACACCGGCTTTGGAGACTGCGTACGCCGTCTCCCCCTGACAGGCTATGCCGAATCCCGAGTTCGATGAGATGTTCACTATCTTCCCATACTTCCGTGGCTTCATATGCCTAGCAGCTGTCTGCGTGCATAGGAACACGCCTTTGAGATTCGTATCCAGAGTCCTATCCCAGATGTCGTCAGTTGTCTCCAGAATGGGCGCCATGATGGCAATACCCGCATTGTTCACGAGAATATCCACTTGGTCAAACTCATCCACGGCGGTCTTGAACATGGCCTCAACCTCACTTCTGACTGAGACATCGCATCTGACGGCAACGCCTCTCCCCTCTTCAGCTTTGATTGCGTTGACGACCTCGACCGCCCTTTCCTGATTCCGATTGTAGTTCACAACAACGGTGCAACCTTCCCTAGCTAGGGCCAGAGCCGTCGCCTTCCCTATTCCACGCGACGCTCCAGTGACCACGGCTACCTTACCATCGAAACGCATCCTGCTCCACCCTCTCCTTCTATCTGGAAACAACCTATTCGAGGACTACGTCTTCGTAAATAGGTGGCTTTCTGAATCGATCACAGAGGAACCATACACAGGAACCGCAGGTGACCTGATCCTGAGCTGCGAAACTGGTGCAGCTGGTTCGGAGGGACGAAGATGGCGTCTCCTGATCTAATCGGGTACTCTTGCTCCTCATGTCGCACCGAGCCTTCGCCTTCGAGAACGTACACCTCATGCTCCCAGTCATGCTTGTGAAGCGGAGTATGTCCTCCCGGCTGAACTGTGAAGTATCTCATGGCGAACGTTGGAGCGCCCACGGACTTGTCAAGCAGCCACTTGATCTTGACACCTTCCGCACCATCCTCCTTGACAGGTACATCATCCTTCTTCTCGACGTTCACTTTGTAGAAGCCCATTGAAACCATCACAGGAACACTGCCGCGTGACCTTTCTCATAATCCTGATGGAACAACCTCGTCAACCAGGACCCGCATAGAATGATTCGATCAGAACTGACTGGATTGAGGTAGCATCTACCGGCAAGTGGGCGCGGCTGTCGAACTTCTTCTGCGCCCATCTCATCCTGCGAAGGAGAAAGCAGGTAAACCGCGGACACCAGGCTTCAAGCAGAAGATGCCGCCTGCTCCCTGCTGCTTCGCCAATGCAGCGGCGTCCAGCTCGGTGGTGACTGAGGTGATGTAGAGACTGTCAAGTGCTGGGCCACCGAAGGCGCAGGATGTGGGGCGTGCTACCGGTAGTCTTACATTCTGCATGAGTTTCCCCGTGGCTGGGTCCCAGCGGCAGACACACCATCCATCCCAGTGTGCCACCCACAATTTCCCCTCAGCGTCCATGGTCATGCCGTCCGGCAGGCCATATCCTTCCGGCACAGAGACGACGGTCCGACGATTCGAGATCGCACCGGTCATGAGATCGTAGTCGAACGCGTCTATCTTCCTAGTCATACTGTCGATGTAGTACATCGTCTTCTTGTCTAGGCTCCAGGCGAGCCCGTTCGAGATAGCGACGTTGTCCACCATCTTGTGAACTGATAGGTCACGGTCGAGGCGGAACAATGCTCCTTTGCTGGTTGGCGTCTCCATTGTGCCTGCCCAGAAGCGGCCGGCCGGATCACACTTGCCGTCATTGAACCGGTTCTCGGTATTGTGCCCTTGAGGGACGGCGACCAGCGCGGTTTTTCCGGTCTCAATGTCGAGCGACATGAATCCCTCACGCACAGCTAGCATGAGGCCTCCCGACGCACGTGGCACCACGGTACCAACCGATTGCCGCACCTGCAACGCACGATCCTTTCGGGTCGCGGGGTCGTAGATGTGAACCAGTCCGGGATCGATATCGACCCAATAGAGCACCTGGTTCTTCTCATCCCAGATGGCACCCTCCCCTAAGATGGAACGTGAGTCCAGTACTAGCTCCACAGCGTCGGGCACGACCCATTACTCCCTGCCGGTTGCGGGGTGGGCATCGCCATATAATGGTTGAGAAACAATCTTGACTAGCCTTAGGAGCTGGGGACTCTTCCTTGTTCTTTCAGAAATGAATCGATCAGCTTGCGGGCGATGCTCATCTTGCTCGGTAGGGGAGGCAAGTTGTCGGCTGTGAACCAGCCTGCGTCCACGTTTTCTTTGTCGCTCAATGTGATCTGGCCGTCGGCGTAGCTGGCCGTGAACCCGATCATGAGTGAATGAGGGAAAGGCCAAGGTTGACTCCCGAAGTAGCGGATCTCCTTGACGGCGATACCGGTCTCTTCGTGTACCTCTCGAACGACGGCCTCTTCTAGCGTCTCGCCAGGCTCAACGAAACCCGCTAAGGTGCTGTACATGGCTGTTGGAAAGCGGCGAGCTCTGGCCAGCAGCATTTCCTGACCACGCTTAACGAGTACAATTATCGCGGGTGCAAGGCGTGGAAAAAGAAGGGCGCCACATTGCGGACACTCTTTGGCTCGTTCGGTCGGATGCGTTTTCGTTCTCATTCCGCAACGGCCACAGAACTGATGCGTTCTATCCCAGTCGACAATTTGGAGCGCCCGACCGGCTACCGAGAATAACCCCTCTTCCATCCGACCATATATCCGACGAAGATCCTCGAACGTCATCCCTTGTGGAGGAGCGATTCCTTCCGGCAGCTCGACCGCATAGCAGTGACGGCCATCAAGACGGCCGATGTAATTCTGACGCATGACCGGCAAACACAGTTCATCAAAGTTCACAAGACAAGGAATTGTTACCTGAGACGATTCCGGCTGAACGAGAAGCTTGTCTTCCTGAAAAGCGAACCACCAAGCGGCCTCCAGCCTCTCCTTCGGGGCAACAACGCCGTGAGTGAACCTCTCAGTCGCCACCACGGAATCCACTTGCCTTGCCCGCCTGTTGCGCCTACTTTGAGGCGGGAGTTTCGGGTGCCAGTACTGCTCGCGCATCCACCGCTGCAGCTCCATGTTCAAGAACCATCAGCGGGTTGATGTCCAGCTCGGTGATACGGGGGTTTTCAACGAGCATGCGTGAGACTGACAAGATCGCCTTGATAATTGCTTCCCGATCCATGGACGGCTTGCCTCGCACTCCGTCAAGCAGACGCCTGCCGCGGACTTCTTCAATCATTTCTTCAGCGACGACCCGGCTGAGTGGGGCAACTCGAAATGCTACGTCGCTGAAGACCTCGACATAGATGCCGCCTAGACCAAACAGCACAACTGGACCGAAGCTGCGATCTCGCTTGCCTCCGAGGATGACCTCCAAGCCTCCGCTGACCATTCGCTGGACCAGTAGCCTAGCAGGAGACGCAATCCGAGCCACCATCGCTGCTCCTTCCCGTTCTACTGCTGCTGCGTCCTTCAGTCCCAGTGCGACGCCGCCCATGTCCGTCTTATGGATGAGTTGGGTCGCAAGCGCTTTGAGAGCGACCGGGTACCCAAGCCGATCTGCGGCTCGCGCGGCTTCTTCTCGGTTGCTAACGATCTCGAAGGGCGCCACCGGGATCCCGTAGGCCTGGCACAGTGAGAGCGCTTCGTCCGCCGTGAGCACTCCTGATGCCCTCAGCAGTCGTTGCACTTCTTCGTGAGGCATCTCTCTAGCGTCAAGTGTTGTGTCGATGCTGCGTGCTTGCCTACGATTCCAGTCCCGAGAAGCGGCCAGTCCACGTATCGCGTCCTCGATCTCAGCGAAGACAGGCAGGCTTGTGTGCTGTTGAACGACTTGGGTCTCGTTGCCCTGAGAGTAGACGCAGAACGCGATCGGTCGTCCAGATTCTCGCACAATCTCTTCAACTCGTTTCGCCAAACGGTGCGCCCCTTCAGCTTCAGCGAGAGTGTATGTGTTGATGAGGAGAACTGCGTCCGGGGAAAGAATCTTTAGGCATTCCTCAACGATCCCCGCGTACATGTCAAAATCAAAGATGACGCCGAGATCGATCGGGTTCGTCACGGCAATGACATCAGCGGGGAAGAGTGCGCGTACGCGTTCAGTGAACTCGTCAGGAAGTGCAGCCAATTGGAAACCGTACCGCTCGGCCGCATCCGCCGCGATCACTGCGTGACCTCCGGACCGTGAGATGACAACCAGTTTCTCTCCTCTCACTGGAGGGAGGGTTAGGCCCTGCGCGATTGCCGCGGATTCCCGGAAATCTTCAGCCCTGATAATGCCTACTTGACGAAAGGCCGCGCTTACGATTTGATCATCGTTTGCGAGCGCCGCCGTGTGTGAGAGCGCTACGCGGCGGCTCGCCTCACCTCGATTGACCTTGTGGACAATAATGGGTTTCTTGGAAGAGCGTGCCAGATCCATCAGTCTCCGGCCGTCACCAATCGACTCAAGATACAAGCAGATGATCTTCGTGCCAGGATCCTGCAACAGATACTCCAAGTAGTCGTTCTCGTTCAGGTCTGTCTTGTTACCGATACTGACCGCTTTGTCAACTCCCACCCCGGCAACAGTGAGCCGATCCACATACGTCAACGAAACTCCGCCACTCTGCGCCACAACCGACACTGGACCTAAACGTGCATTGCCAGTAGACATGTCACCAAAGGGCAAGCAGACCCCGTTCTCAAGATTGAGAACGCTGATGCAGTTCGGACCAACGAAGCGCATCCCCCATCGGTGAGCAATCTCTACAAGCTGCTCCTCCAATCGGCGCCCCTCTTGAGAGAACTCGCCGAAACCGCCTGACTCGATGACCACGCGGCGGATACCCTTCTGACCACACGCATCCATGAAATCAGGAACCGTGGCTGCCGGCGTAAGGATCACTGCCAAGTCAAGCCCATCAGGAACCTGATCGAGGGAAGTGGCGATAGGAATTCCATGGACCACTCCTCCTCTCCGACCAACCGCAAACAGTTTGCCCTTGTAGCCGAAGGTGCAGAGGTTCACGACGATTGTACGAGCTAAGTTATCGGGTCGCTCCGAGACACCGATGACGACAATACTCTCGGGATAGAAGATGCGTTGCATACATCAGACGAACTCCGTGAACATTCTTCTTGCGTGGATTCACTCTTTCGCCATTGTATTCGCTCTTGGAACCTAGTCATGCAAGAGAGCCCGGGAGTCGTTACATAAGCCTATCCCGAATGGCAGCAACGGACTTTGAAGTGAGCAGGTCAACGTGTCCGTCAATGTGACGATAGATCGTGAACTTCTCATGACACGATTCGGATCAGGGCCTCTTGGATGACGCTACCTCGATTGCTCGCTTGAGTATTTCTACATGTCTTTCTTCATCTTTCACAACGTATTCGAGTATACTCTTGATCGTGACATCCTCTTCGCTGAGAGCACTCAGCCGGGATTGCATCAAGGTTACGTATTCTTCACCAACACTGCCTTCATACCTCAGGAGCCTCGACATGGCTTCAGGGAGTGGCATACCTTTCTGGACGCTTTCCTTGAGGCCCCTAGTCAGCTTAACGGAGTCAGCGAAGATCGATCCCAGTGCTTTGCTGCAGTCGGAGTCCGCTGGAGGATACTTCTGGTCGGACAATCTTGCAAGACGCTTGAAGATCTCTTCGTGCCCCTTGGTTTCCTCCAGTACAACGGCCAAGAGGAGCTTGACGTCGCGATCCTCAGTCTTCTCGACCATTGCCTCGTATAACAGGTCAGTCTCATGCTCGATGAGGGCAAGACAGGAATAGAGAGACAAGCCTTCCATGGCAGACTCAGGACGACTGGCTATTGAACCTGAACCACGCAAGCAGGCCTGCGACGGATCGGAGCGCGTCACCTGCTTGAGACAAGATCCTCAAGAGGTGGGGCTACGGAACAAAACGTGCCGTCTGCATCGTCTCGATGCATCCTCACTCTTTTTGATGCCTACGCGATGCATTCCTTGTTCTGTGGTTACACTTCTGGCAAATCCCGTAGATGTCAAGGCGTTGTCCGATCAGCGTGAACCTTGCTTTCGCGGCAACTCTCGCCACCATCTCTCGAGTCACGGGGTCGTCTATGTCTCTGATGTCTCCGCATCTCCGGCAAACCAAGTTCGCGTGAGGTGGCATATAGGAATCGTATCTTGTCTCGCCATCTGGAAAAGCCAGTTCTCCAACAAGGCCCAGCTCGTTGAGTACGTGAAGGGTCTTGTAGATAGTCGCGAGACTGACGGTGGGGTGCACGGGTTTGATTTCTCTGTAGACGCTCTGAGCGCTGGGATGATCTCGACTGCGAAGAGCGAACCTGCAGATCGCGATCCTCTGCGAGGTAGCTTTGTATCCTTTCTTGCGGAGAGCGTCGACTATCTGAGCATCCGAGGACCCGGGGTACATTTTCATATCGATTATTAGATAATAATGACTTTTAAATAAACCCGCCCCTCAGTTCCTCCAACAACAGGATGGAGGTGGAAAAATGGCTAGGGTAGCGCGAGAAATGGTGGAGAAATCCGGCATCAACGTTGATCAGCTCGTCGGACTCTTGGTTAAGAACGCAGCGGCAGAACTCACAACCTTCTATTACTACACGATTCTACGCTGCAACCTGATTGGGCTCAAGGGGGAAGGGATCAAGGAGATCGCAGAGGCAGCTCGTATAGAGGATCGCAATCATTTCGAGGCTCTGGTACCTCGCATCTATGAACTCGGGGGCAAGCTTCCCGAGGACATGAAGGCTTTCCATGATGCCTCGGCTTGTCCGCCCGCTGGACTGCCCAAGGATCCCACTGATGTGCAGGCCTTACTGAAGGTACTTGTAGAGGCCGAGAGATGCGCCGTGCGCGGGTACACACACATATGCAACCTGACGGCAGGCAAGGACCACCGAACATATGACTTGTCTCAGGCGATCCTCAACGAGGAGATCGAGCACGAGTCATGGTTCTCCGAGTTCTTGGGCGAGGGCCCATCTGGGCACTTCATGCGCAGAGGCGAGACATCACCATTCGTGTCTAAGTTCCTCAGGTAGGATTCGGTTCAGCCAGGCAGAGTCCCCTGATCCATCAGGATTATCCCCCTCTTTTCGAAGAGAATTCGCGAGGATCAGAAGCATGAAGGAGTTCAGCAAGGAAGAGCTTGCCCGACATGACGGAAGAAATGGCCATCCAGCCTATGTGGCATGCAAGGGCAAGGTATACGACGTGACGCGCAGCTTCCTTTGGAAAGATGGAGACCACCAAGTCCTCCACAGAGCTGGCGCAGACTTGACGGACTCCCTGAAACAGGCCCCGCACGATGGAGATGCCCTCGAAAAGTTTCCTATAGTTGGAACCCTAAGACATGTGAGGACAGAGCCTTCCTAAGCCGTCTCATCATGGGATGGCCAGTTGTTGAGGGACATGCCATGGAATGGATGGTCGAGTATTTCGAGGGCCTGCATCCAGTCGTTCAAGCGCTTCTCGCTACGCTCTTCACTTGGGGTATGACGGCTCTTGGAGCGTCTGCAGTCTTCCTCACGAAGACGGTCAGCCGTAGGTTTCTGGATACGGCTCTGGGTTTCGCTGCCGGCGTGATGATTGCTGCAAGTATGTGGTCCCTGCTAGCGCCTTCGATTGCGCTTTCGAGAGAGATGCAGTTCATCCCGTGGCTACCACCACTCATAGGATTCCTCTTGGGCGGGGCATTCATGCAACTCGTGGATAGAATTCTGCCGCACTTGCATCTCTTCGCTCCTGTCGAGGAAGCAGAAGGGATACCGACTGCTTGGCATCGGGTCGTTCTCCTAGTCCTCGCCATAACAATACACAACGTGCCCGAGGGACTCGCTGTAGGTGTGGCCTTCGGAGCAGTGGCAGCAGGATTTGGGACGACAGGCCTCGGCGCAGCTGTTGCCCTTGCAATAGGAATAGGGCTCCAGAACTTTCCAGAGGGCACGGCGGTATCGGTTCCGCTCCGAGGCGAGGGAATGTCACGACCCAAGAGTTTCTGGTTTGGTCAGCTCTCAGCCCTAGTAGAACCGGTCGCGGGCGTATTCGGCGCGGCAGCCGTACTTCTCATGCGACCTCTGCTGCCTTATGCCCTAGCCTTCGCCGCAGGAGCCATGATATTCGTCGTCGTGGAGGAGGTCGTGCCGGAGTCCCAGCGGGGCGGAAACGGTGATATCGCTACGCTCGGCGCGATGTTGGGCTTCGCGGTGATGATGACCCTTGATGTGGGCCTCAACTGAAGGCTCTGACAAATTCATTGCGAACGAGTTTCATGCCTAACTAAACGAACTGCCAAAACCGTGCGCAGCCTGCGGCTGCGGGCTGGGCGCTGAACGTTCATCGTTCGACAATACATAAGCACGCCACCGGGAAGAGTTCACAGGTTGCTCGGGGTTCAGTGATCGCTGCGCATCATGTAGAAGTCGATGACGCTTTTCTTCTTCAGGAACGGCGCTAGAACGATCAGAACCGGCACTATGATTATGGCTACAATCGAAGTTGAGAACACGGCCGATATTGCGATTCGATTGAGGGCAATGCCGATCGAAGCCCAGATGACCACTAATCCAAACGCGAAATCCCTGCGAGTCCACACCATGAAGACAGTAATCACGAGAGCGATAACAATCACGGCGGCGGTCCACAATGACTGTGTTGAGATTGGGATGCTTGGGAATAGGACGTTCAAGCATGATGCGGTATTGGCGATGATCGCAAGTGAGATCCAACCTAGATAGACGCTGATCGGCAAGTGGACAGCAAACTTCTGGTTCCGAGGCACTCGGCCCTTCCCGATGCCTAGACGGTGATAGATTGAGAGTAGAGAGACTAGAAGCACAGTCATCGGGATGAGGGAGACAAGGAACAACTGTGGAACTCCGTAGGAGTAATGGAAAACAGCCAACCAAGACATGTTGGCAAGAGCCCCGACAAGGTACAGAAAACCAATCTTGCCGAGGTAAGCTTCGTCGCGTTGGCTCGGCCTTGCTTGATAGATCATGAAGACGATTGCAAGCGTGTAGATGACTCCCCAGATGGAAAAGACGTAGCCGGGTGGTGTGAACAGATTGGGATAGGAGTTGGCGACTTGGGCAGTGGTCACGCCATTCAGCGGCAATGTCTCGGAAAGCATGTTCACGACTAGTACAGTAACAACTGCAAGTACGTTCACTGTCTGGTACGCTACTGGATTGATCCTCGAGGACATGAGTAATTCACGACAAGACGCAACTAATAAGCTGTGAAGTGAGTCGATTGATGCCGTCCCGCAGGAAATCTGCAAGTCTACGGGCTGCATTTATGCAGCGATGAAACATGTGTGTAGACATAGAGGGCGAAGGAAGAGCGTATGCAGGTAGCACTGTCAAAGACAAGCTCGCAGCCTCAAGATAGAGAGATCGCGACTCTGGCCGGTGGCTGCTTCTGGTGCTTAGAGGCCATCTACAACGAGTTGAGAGGCGTTGACGATGTGGTTTCGGGATACTCTGGCGGCAGCGTGGCGAATCCGTCCTATGAAATGATCTGCACAGGGACGACCGGGCACGCCGAGGTTGTCCAGCTCACTTTCGACCCGAAGGTTATCTCCTTCAGGCAAATCCTACAGGTGTTCTTCACGATACATGATCCAACAACATTGAACCGCCAAGGCCCTGACGCGGGCACACAATACCGGTCAGCAATCTTCTACCACAGCCCCGAACAGAAAGCGACCGTGGAGCAGTTGATCGCTGAGCTTGATGCGTCGAGAGTCTGGGATCATCCAGTTGTAACCAAAGTGTCACCGTTCGAGAGATTCTACCCGGCTGAGGCGTACCATCAAGAGTACTTCAAGCGAAACCCCGATCAAGCATACTGCCGCATAGTAATCGCGCCTAAGATCGCTAAGTTCCGCAAACGCTACCTAGACGAACTGAAGAAGACACAATGAAAGAACCCCACCTGAGTCCCAAAGGAGGAACCGCTCAATCGAGCAATCTCAGGAATTCCTCTTTCGTGAGGCCTGCCTCCTCAATGATAGCTAGGAGAGTTCCTCTGCGTATCTCATCGTGTCGTGGAACAGTCAAGGATTTCCCGTCGCTTGATTCGACCACGACATGGCTTCCACTCTGAAGTACCGGTTGATAGCCAACCTTCGACAGTACATTCAGAACCTCGCGCCACGAGAGAATCGAAAATCTAGGTGGCGACGACGACTTCTTCTACTCGTTGCCCAGCAACCTTGCTGGAAAGATGTTCGAGAAGCAGCTTGATCGCGTCTCTGATGTTGGCCAGCGCTTCTCCTTTTGTCCGCCCTTGGCTGATGGCCCCGGGAAGCTCAACCGCGCTGGACTGAATACCATCCGTCCTCATCATGTTTGAACACAACGTGATACGTCTGAGCTCCCAATTCATTCACCCATCAATCTCCATCCTGCCCGTTGACTCTAAACCTTTCACCAAAGGCCTACGTGTGGACTTCTGACGCGAGAATCACCTTGAATATCCTATTTCGTTCAGATCGTAGGGAGTCTCTTGGTACACATAGTAGTTGAGCCAGTTTGAGAATAGGAGGCTGGCGTGGCTTCGCCACCTCACTATCGGCTGGGCATCAGGATTATCTTCAGGATAGTAGTTCACGGGTACTTTGATGTCAAGCCCTTTTGCGATGTCACGGTCATATTCAGACTTCAGCGTCAGCGCATCATACTCTGAATGCCCAGTCACGAATATCTTTCGCTCATCCATGCTCGCAACTATGTACACTCCGGCCTCTTCTGACTCCGAAAGTATTTGGAGGTCTGGAACCTTCTCGATGTCGCTCCTTCGAGTCTCTGTGTGACGCGAATGGGGAACGTAGAATACGTCGTCAAATCCCCTCAACAGTCTGACGTTCTTTGTACTGATTGAGTGAGGAAATACGCCGAACATTTTCTCTTTCAGAGGATGCTTCGGTATCCCATAATGATGATAGAGTCCGGCCTGGGCACCCCAGCACAGATGGAGCGTGGAGAAGACGTTGTGGGTTGACCAGTCCATGATTTCTTCAAGCTCATCCCAGTAGTCCACTTCCTCAAACTCCAGATGCTCCACGGGTGCACCGGTCATGATCATTCCATCGAACTTCTGGTTCCTGATGTCTTCGAAGTGTCTGTAGAATGTCGTCAGATGTTCGGTGGGGGTGTTCTTGGAATGGTGGTTCTTGGGATGCAAGAGGACTGTATCCACTTGGAGAGGGGAGTTTCCTAGCAAGCGTAGTATCTGAGTCTCTGTGGTTATCTTTGTGGGCATTAGATTCAGAATAGCTATGCTCAACGGCCGTATGTCTTGGTGGTAAGCTCGGTCTTCAAACATCACGAAGATGTTCTCATTGTTCAGAACCTCTGCCGCTGGAAGATTGTCTGGTACCTTGATTGGCATGACCTTCATCTCGGTGAACGCGTTGAACGCTGAACTCACGCTATGCCTCTACGATGCGGATCGCTCCAAGTAGTGGTTGATTCCTCAGGTCTTGGATAGTGCTTGATCGAGGTCTTCGATTATGTCGTCCACGGTTTCCAGACCTATTGACAGGCGGATGTAGTCGTCGGTCACGCCTGTCTGGATCTGCTCTTCTGCGGATAATTGTGAGTGTGTCGTGCTCGCCGGGTGAATGGCTAGAGTCTTCGCGTCACCGATGTTAGCCAGATGAGATATCAGCTGTAGGCTGTCTATGAAACGCTTTCCTGCGTCTCGTCCTCCCTTTATTCCGAATCCCATTAGTGCGCCGAATAGGCCGCGAGTGAAGTACTTCTTTGCCGTCGCAAATGATGAATGGTTCGGCAGACCAGGGTAGTTCACCCACGCAACTTTCGGGTGCTCAAGCAGGTGCTTCGCGACTTCTGTCGCGTTCTTGCTGTGGCGCTCCATCCTGAGAGGCAGAGTCTCTAGGCCTTGCAGGAACAGGAACGCGTTGAATGGACTCATCGCTGGGCCGAGGTCTCTCAGAAGATGGACACGTGCCTTCGTTATGTACGCCGCTTTGCCGAACGTCTCGACGTACCTGATGCCGTGGTAGGTAGGATCTGGCTCCGTGAGATCTGGGTATTTGCCGTTAGTCCAATCGAACCTGCCTGAGTCGATGATGGCGCCGCCTATCGATGTTCCGTGCCCGCCGATGAACTTCGTAGCCGAATGGATGATGATGTCCGCGCCCTGGTTGAATGGATTCAGCAAATAGGGCGTGGGGATCGTATTGTCCACTATGAGTGGTGCTCCGGCGTCATGCGCGATCTTGGAGACGGCTGTGAAATCCAACGTGTCCAGCTTTGGGTTTCCGAGAGACTCTGCGTAGATGGCTCTTGTCCGAGCGGTAATCGCGTTCTTGAAGTTGCTTGGCTCTGAAGGGTCGACGAACTTGACTTTGATGCCGAATTTCGCAAAGGTCGATGAGAAGAGTGTGTATGTCCCGCCGTACAGGCTGTTCGCTGACACTATCTCATCCCCAGGACGAACGATATTCAAGATGGCAATGGTCTCGGCAGCCTGTCCGGACGCTGTCGCGACTGCGCCAACCCCACCTTCGAGCAAAGCCATTCGCTGCTCGAAGACCGCGTTCGTCGGGTTCATTATCCGCGTATAGATGTTCCCGGGCTCCCGGAGCGCAAAAAGGCTAGCCGCATGCTCAGTGTCTCTGAAAGCGTACGATGTGGTTTGATAAATCGGGACAGCTCTTGCGCCAGTCGTCGGGTCCGGTTCTTGTCCTCCGTGAATAGCCTTTGTCTCGAAGCCCATCTTCTTGCTGTCTTGATTGAGTTGTGATGCCTCCTATCGGCGCCGCACAGAGCATTCGCCGCATTAAGATGTTGTTGAGTGAAATATTCCATCTGGAATAACCGCACAGTACCATCTTTGGGAGCACCACTAACAAACAAAGTGGCGAAGAAGGTCTAGGATTTCTACTGATTCGCATACTAGTCAGCGAACGTGGCGGAAGAGGAAACGGTATTCGTTTCTTTGCTTGCGGTGACAGCCAAATCTCTACGCTTGGGTGTTTAAATGCTTCCGAGTCGAATTAGGAGAGAGATCGCCTGCGATGGCTGGCTTGAGATAGTAAGTCGTCCGATGAGAACTCCTGTGTGCCCATTGAAGAACGCCAAGTTGTAGATGTCAACCAGTGAATGCAGGCATATCGCGAGTCACAAGGGATGAGATTGACTCAGGGGCCACCAAGCAGAGAATGGCATGCACTTCCGCCCCGTGAAATAGCGAGCACGCTGCAGACATCGCTCGAATACGGCCTCAGCGCGGAAGAGGCAAAGAACCGCCTCCTCAGTCTCGGCTCGAACGAGCTCGTAGCGAAGAAGGGCCCCTCGGCGCTCAGGCTCTTTGTCGAGCAATTCAAGAGCCTCGTCACGGTTCTGCTAATTGCAGCGGTTGCGATCGCTCTCTATCTCGGGGAGACCCTAGACGCAATAGCTGTCGGAGTCGTCATTCTACTAAGCGCGATTCTCGGCTTCGTAACCGAGTACAGAGCGGAGAAATCCATCGAGGCGCTGAAGAAACTCGCAGCCCCTGTCTCCACCGTGATAAGAGACGGCTTGACTCAACAAGTGTCCGCCTCCGAATTAGTCCCTGGAGACCTTGTTCTCCTCGAAGCAGGTATGCGAGTTCCAGCCGATTGCAGAGTCTTTCAAAGCGCGGACTTACGCCTTGATGAGTCGTCATTAACCGGTGAGTCAACCGAGGTTGAAAAGGAATCAGCCGAGAGCCTTCCCGGCAATACTCCGATTCATGAGAGAGCCAACATGACCTACAGTGGCACGGTGGTTGTTCGCGGCTCTGGAAGAGCAATAGTCACCGCCACAGGCATGATCACAGAGATCGGCAAGATAGTGGGACTCGTCGAGACCACCAGCAAAAAGAGCACGCCATTGGAACGGAAGCTTGAGCAACTGGCAAGATACCTGACGCTCGCCTGCGCCCTCGTGGTCCCGCTTGTTGTCATCGCAGGTGTCCTACGAGGGACGCCCGTTGGTGAAACACTTGAACTAGGCATCTCCTTGGCAGTGGCCGCCGTGCCGGAGGGCCTCCCCGTGATCGCGACCGTTTCGCTGGCGATCGGCATGCGCAGAATGGCAAAACGCAAAGCGATCATGAAGGAACTTCACGCAGTAGAAAGCTTAGGCGCAGTCACAACAATCTGCACTGACAAGACAGGAACACTGACGAAGAACGAACTCACCCTGCGAGAAATCAGCATCCACAACAGACTGCTTCACGTGACTGGTGAAGGATACAGTGACCAAGGCGAGTTCCTGTCCGACGGCACAAAGATCGATGCCACCGCAGATCACATTCTTCACTCTCTCCTAATGGCGGGTGCTCTCTGCAACGATGGTTCCTTGCAGCAAACGGCGGAAACAGATGACTGGAGCATTATCGGCGACTCCACCGACGTTGCTCTCCTAGCGGCTGCTCTGAAGGCCGGGATACGAAAGGAGGAGGCCGAATCTGCCCAGCCAAGACTCTCAGTCTTGCCGTTCGATGCTACAAGGAAGTACATGGCGACTCTGCACAGTGGGCCCGCAGGAGGAGTCCTGTTTGTGAAGGGAGCGCCGGGGATTGTCGCAAGGCTCTGCTCAAGGCGAGAGACGCCGGAGGGCCCTGTGCCGTGGGATCGCAGCCAGATGGAAGGTGTTATCGGAATCAATCTGGAGATGGCGTCCAGAGCACTTCGAGTACTAGCCATCGCGTATTCGGACAAGGTAACTGCAGAGGCCGAGCTGTCAGAGTCAGATGTGAAGGACCTAGTCTTCCTCGGACTGGTTGGAATGATGGATCCGCCGCGTCCCGAGGCAAAGCAGTCGATCCAAGCGTGCAAACGGGCGGGAATCAGAACGGTCATGATCACCGGTGACCAGCTTCAAACCGGGCTCGCCGTAGCGCTCGAGCTAGGCCTAGCAGAGAACGAGTCCGAAGCCATTGACTGCTCGAAAGCCGGAGCAGATTGCCGCGACCGTGTTCTTCCTGAAAACCTGCAGAATAGGGTCTCGGTTTACGCTAGAGTACTTCCCGGACAGAAGCTTGGAATCGTTGAAGGCTTGCAGCGACGGGGCGAGATCGTTGCGATGACCGGCGATGGAGTGAACGATGCACCGGCTCTCAAGAAGGCTGACATCGGTGTCGCGATGGGGAAGAAAGGAACCGATGTCGCGAAGGAAGCGTCGGACATGATCATCACCGACGACAACTTCGCCACGATCGTTGCAGCGGTGGAAGAGGGCAGGGTAATCTTCGACAACATCAGGAAATTCATCCGATACCTATTCTCGTGCAACTTGAGCGAGATACTCGTCGTGTTCATCGCTTCGCTCGTGGGGCTTCCTCCTCCGCTTCTCCCTCTCCAAATCCTATGGCTGAACCTGCTCACAGACATCTTTCCTGCAATGGCATTGGTCATGGAAAAAGCAGAACCTGACGTGATGCACCGGCCTCCCCGTGATCCGAAGGAATCTCTGTTCTCCGGGAACCTTCGAAGGCTAGTCGTGACAGAGGGGTTCATCCTGACACTCGCAACGCTTGCAGTCTACCTCTGGGCGCTGAGAACCTACGGTCCCGGGACCGAGTCCACCACGCTTGCCTTCGTCGTACTAGCCGCAACCCAGCTCGCCCAAGCTCTGAATTGCAGATCAGAAGATCGCTCGGTTGTCAAGCTAGGACTCCTCTCAAACAAGTATGGCCTGGCTGCAACTGCGATGGTCGTGTTCTCGTTGCTTGTTGCGGTCTATGCCTCACCCTTGCAGTTGGTGCTCAGAACCACAGGCCTGACGGGAATTGACTGGTTCATCGTGATGGTCGCATCAATCTCGCCCGTGGCGCTCGTTGAAGCGTTCAAGTACCTCAAGACAGGTGTAGCGAGCTTCGGACGGACGCCTTCACAAAACTAGACTTCTTCTTGGCAGTGCCCCTCCTACCCTATCCTCCGCGACTAGCAGAGCGGACACTGAAGGCTGGTGAGTGCGGGAGGGGGGATTCGCGCACCAGTTTACTGGTACCGTTTAGCCCATAGCGGACGCCGACACAAGGTTCAGTCTTGGTTGCCTGGACCAGTTGACCAGTGCACGCGAAGAATCTATTCACAGTTATGACGACGAACGGCGACAGTTCAAGAATAGGATAAGGCAAACCATCGACAAGTACCGCTATTATGGAGCGTGCTGACGGGTAGAACAAAACCTAGCGGGAAACGCCACCCTCCAAGTCCTGACATTAGAGCAATTACTGGCGAACCAATCACATAGACTAGCTCTACCAGCAACAATCCATCCTATTGCACTCGGCCTTCTTTCCAGAGGAAAATGATGCCCGGCTAGAGCGAACAACATCGGATTGACCATCGCATAGCCTGCTCCGCTCACTGAATAGAACGCGAGCAGCGACTGAGCTATCCCCCCACATCTGTCCCTCAATAAGTAGATTGCGAGAAGTCAGTGAGTGTAGGAGTCAGTTTCCTCGAACACTCTCTAGAGGCGCGCTCAAGCTGGAAATAGACTCAACGTTGAGCATCTCCAACTTGCTGAATCGCTCCACAGGAAACTTAGCGGGAGGGGCTCTGAAGACAGAATCGAGGGACACATGTTGAGGGATAGAACAAACGCGAGCAGCGACGCAAAGTCTGAAATCCTGAAAGCGCTGCATACTGTAGCAGGTTTCGTGTGTAGAGCAAAGACAAAGCGACAGTAACAGCGAGAAGGGAGGTGAGATTTTTGCCTAAGAATTTCGCACCAATGCCCATCAGGGATGAAGAAGGCAATGAAGCGTGCTTCTTCATTACGCTCGTCAAACTGACTGTCGGACGATCTCCCCAGGATTTCATGAAGGCAGTAGAGGCCGCAGATCTGCTTCTCCAGAAAGCTGGCAAGCGAACAAGGCATCAACGAGGGATCCATGAGGATCGCACGTTTGTCACTCTTGGGCGTCATGACATGGTCGTCATATGGAGGGCACCAGATCTGAAATCTGTAAGTCAATACCTCCACGACCTGCTTGAGGTGCGTGGGTCTGACCTAGGTGCAACAGAAACTCTGGTTGTCACTGCACAAGGCGTCGAGTAGGGCACAATCATCACAAGATGCTCGGTCAGTTCCCTTATGCTTCCTTCTGCTTCAGGGCAAATAGCGGCCACAAGCTACCGCAGCCCGAAGCAGATGCTGCTGCCAGGGAGCGTCAATGCGGGTCGAGTCGTGCACGCCACCACTAGCTATCTATCGAAAGGAGTCTTTGAGGTGATACAAGCGCGAGCCACTGGGGATTGTCGCTTCACTGCATCGTCAGAGGAAGCACATACTTGCGTGTGAGCGTGCCAGGCACAACAGCCTAAAATCCATATGGCTTCATCAAGAGACACATAAGTAATCACGTGATGCCAAGTGAACCAATGGTTCTTCTTAGCAGATCTTCGAACCTCGGATCAGAAGTGATCTCGTCAAAGCTCGGGAGGAGTTTGACTAGGAAAGGGGTAATTGTGCGGGCTTCGAACGCTTTCTCAAGCCATTCAAGAGCTCGATCCTTGTTACCCAACCTCAGATGAATGAGCGCGAGGGCTCTGTGGTTCACATCTTCAGCACGCTCATGAACAGAAGCTTCTTCGCATTCTCGCAGGATCTGCTTTGCCTCTTCAATCCGATCTGAAGCTGCATAGACAGCCCCGGCATCTGCTTTCATAGCGGTCAAGAGTGGTTGGAATAAGGGCAGCACCAATTCCAGTTCTGCCAGAGCTTCTTTGAACATTGATTTGGCTAGGTATACATCAATACGGTTACAATGTGCTGGCACAAAATTCGGATCAAGTTCCAGCGCCTTGTCAAGCTCCTTCAATGCAATATCGTACTGCCGAGCAGCAAGATAGACGAGGCCCCCATACGTATGTATCATTGGCGAGAGAGGATCAAGTTCTTCCGCGATCTTCAATTCCTTGATTCCTTCTTCTAGGCGTCCAAGTGTTCCAAGGTGGATGGAATACCAATGATGTGCTGTCGCGTAGCTCGGATTGCTTCCGAGAGCCTTGGTGAACTCCTTCTCCGCTTCAGACCAGTCCCATTCGTAGCTCAGAATATTGCCAAGTGATGTGTGAGCCTCAGCTAGTGTCCTGTCAAGCTCAAGCGCCTTTCTCGCTGCTTCTTTGGCCTTTGGGAAACCTTCGCTGGGCCGAAGATGACCATGATCCACGAGCACAATGTAGCTGTCAGCCAACCCCGCGTAGGCAAGAGCAAACCTAGAATCCCTCCTTATCGCTTCCTCGAAGTACTTGATCGCTTTGTCGAGAGCGTCCCTAGATCTCTCGTTCCAGTAGTGCCTGCCCTTCAGATAGAACGTGTAGGCGTTGATGTCTCCGGTAGGTTTCTTCTCAATCTGCTCTCTCTCCTCCCTAAGTAGTCGTGCTTCAAGAGCCTCACCTACACTCTGGGCAACCTCTGTCTGAATCGCGAAAACATCCTCAAGCTGCCTGTCATAATTCTGCACCCAAAGGTGCTCTTCGGTCGTAGCATCAATGAGCTGGGCTGTAACTCGAAGTCTGCTCGCTGCCTTGCGCACGCTCCCCTCTAGCACTGAGCCGGACTTCAGCTCCTTCCCTATCTCGCCTACGCTCTTGGTTGTGCCTCTGTACCGCATTATGGATGTTCGGGCGATTACTCTGAGCCCGCTAATCGTTGAGAGCCGAGCTATCAGTTCCTCAGTAAGTCCATCCGCGAAATACTCGTCCTTCGGGTCTGGGCTGATATTCAGGAATGGAAGTACCGCGACTCGCTTCCTGTCCAGACCTACCTGTGTCATTCCGCCATTCTCCCAAGAGGGTATGATACTGTACACATTGATCGGGTATTCTATGTTCTTCAATTGAAGTGGTCCTAGGTCTTCAGTTTGGCAATCTATCTTGTTTCTGATTTGATCGTAGACCTGTTGGGATATACAGATCCCATCGGGTTTGGCTAGTGGCTCGATTCTTGATGCGATGTTGACTGCGTCTCCGAGGACATCGCAGTGCCGCTGAAGCACGTCGCCGAGGTGAATTCCGATCCTGAGGTGAATGCGCCTCTCGACTCTTGACTGTTCATTTCGGCTGTGAAGCGTCTTCTGTACATCTATCGCGCATTGTGTTGCCTCAAGAACGCTTCCGAATTCTATGAGGAACGCGTCGCCTATCGTCTTTACCTCGTGGCCGTTGTAGCGGGTGACTATTGGGCGGATTATCTTCCTATGTTCCTCAAGCAGCTCAAGGGCTAGTCGTTCGTTCTTCTGAGTCAGAGAACTGTATCCAGCGATGTCCGTGAACATTACGGCTGCCAGTCTTCTCTGCTCCCCACTCATCCTCTCCTCCCTCACCTGTCGAATGCTTCCTCTGACTGATTCCCTCCTAGGTGCTCCAACAGACGTAGAATGCAGTGAACTTGCACACTAGTGAAACCGCTCGCTAGATTCTTAAGTGATACGTTCGTCATACGCAGTCTACTTCCGCTTCTTGAACAACTTCATGTTGTCTACATCTGTGACGAAGCCGAAGCCGCTCTCGACTAGGACCTTGGCTTCGTCCACATTCTTTGCGATCTTGCCTACGTATTCGTCTGATCCAAAATCCACGAGATACGTATAGACTAGGCCATGCCCTCCCAAGTCATTATCGAAGTTGCCGCAATACCGCCTACTTGTATCGAGGGAGTTCTGAGCCTCAAACGGTTGCCCGAAAACTCGAAGAATCTAACCTGATCCGACCCCACCCAGTTCGGAAAGGAACTGCCCTTCACATGGTGAGTGACAGTGCCCTCTTCCTCATCTATCTCGTAGGTGCCGAAGTAGGCCAAGAATCCCTCGAAGGCAGCCTTGGTTTCCACTGGGGCACCTTTTTGAAAGTCACTTGTCGCAAACGCAGGGCGGTCTGAACGCATCAACTGCACAGACATATTGCCCCTCACATCATAGCTGATCACGCTAACCACGTCTCTGCCAAAGGGATGAATTATCTGACCATCCGACTGTCGGGATTCAAACGAGACAAGGTTCCAGGTGCCTACAAATTCATCTCTTCCCATCGTCGTTCACCCCTTTCTTGCTTATGACGAACCGAAACCTGCTCATTTTCTCTTCCTGAATAGCTTAAGGCCATCCATCTCGGTGACATACTCGAACCCTGACTCGACCAAGACTCTAGCTTCATCGACAATCTTCGCTACTTTGCAGATGAAGTCATCCCCTTCAAAGTCCACAAGATGAGTATAGACGAGCCTATTCTTGATACTCTTGTGACCCAACAGGCGCATTACGTGAAGGATGCCCTTGGTACGGTGGTACTCCGTGGTTGCTTTGGTGGCGTAGTGTTCTGAGATTTATTCTCATGAGACACGGATTCCCTAGCTTCGTTGCTGCACTATTGCGTGCAGCTCGAAGTTTCTTGGGAAGTGCTGGTAGGTTCGCAGGCCACCATAGCCGAATACGTTGACGTTCGGACGGGTGAGCTGGTTCAGTTGAGCAATAGTACTACTCGATAACTTGAGGCGTCTTGGCTTCGAGTGTTTCAATGGCGTTATGGTGACCGTTGAACTGGGGTAGTCGACATCTGTCCATTTCAGGTTCCATATCTCTAGTGGTCTAGTGCCTGTGTCTTTGAGGATACTTAGGAATGTCGAGGTCTTCAATCCCATCGACACGATTAGCTGGTCGATCTCTGATTCCATAGGTATGAACGGGAGTTTCTCCACTCTACGATAACGTGGAGCGATGAATGCGAATCGGTGCTGTCTGGCGTAGATCCCGCATGCACCGCACGCCATTTCCTTGGTGGCTTCGGTCCAGCTCATTGGTGATAATGCGACTTTGATCGATTCAGGGTCCTGGAGGTCTCCATACTTCGATAGTTCCTTCAGCAGTCTGACATATTGCTCGATAGTCGTCTCGCTGTAGCCTTCCTTCCGCATCCAAAACCCATACTCGACAATTCCACTGGAAAGGATGCGGGAGGTTCGGCTGTGGTGCGGGAGGGGCGTCTCCAATCTCAGATTGGGTGCGCTCTGATTCCTTCGCCCTTGCATCCTGAAAGATCCAAGCATGCTGATCGATTGTACTTCAGCATTGCCCAGGAACCTGAGCGGACGGTTGCCAAGACTGTCATCAAGCCCCATTTTGGCTGCTCACCTAAGGAGCTGGAAACAATTCGCGGGTAGATCACAGGCAGTGCGAGATACAGCCTGCCAAACCTCTATCTTAACTACGTAATCGTGTTATTGTCTTCGGTGAACCTTGTCAAGGAACAAATCGGCAAGAAAGCGTCGCCGACCACACGGCCCAATTCACGGGCCCCACGGCAAACGACGCGGATACCGAAAAAGAGCTTAGCGCCTCTGATCATACATACCCCACAAATCAACGGTTCAAATCCGGACGACTGTTTCCAACTCAGTGATGGTTCAAATGCCCGTGCCCGTCTTCGAACTCTCCGAGTCTTCCCCCGCAAAAGTAACTGTGATCTTCGCGGTTCTTGAGGATCCCGATTTCGGCCGATTGCCTTAGTAACGGAACTCGTCGCACTCTATGACGGGTGCTTGCTAGATTGCCAATAGATATGGCACAATGGGAGAAGGCTGGACGTATCGTATCAATGGAGACCACAGTTCTCGAATTCCTCAGCAGGGATCGTACCAAGGCCTACTCAGGGAAGGAGATAGGAAACGAAGTCATGAAAGATCCACTCATGAAACCAATGACTGGCGCCGCGATAGTGGCGTGCGTCATTATGACGCTAGATAACCTATTCCGGCAGGGTAAGGTTGACGTGAGAAAGCTCGACAGGATAGTCTACTACAAAGCGATCAATGAAGAAACCAAAGGGCATGGTTCCGTGATGCGTGACCTAGAACCTGATGTGCGCCGTTTCTAATCGTACCCTGTTATATCGAGGCCGTCAACTACCATTACCGCGTAAGGTGTAGGGTCATGCCGGAACACAAGATAGAGAGGACGGGCCCCGTTCCTTGTCCGAAATGTGGCGAGGGTCTTATGCTTGCTTTTGCCAGACCCACTGTCAAAGCTGGAGAAGAAACAGACAAAGAGACCAGCCATTACGAGGACTACTACAAATGCTCTCGGTGCGGATACGAGATACACGGACGGAAGGGGGGAGAACATGAACCCGATCGAGAAGCAGGAGACAACGGAGACAATGGAGAGGACGAGGGAGATGACGGAGATGAGGTTGACTCTTGGCAGAGACGACGAGACCTCGAGTGAAGGAGGTGAGGTTTCGTCATGTCAATGAGAACAAGGAGATTGAAGAAACTGCGAAGAGAGACGCAGAAGGGCAGAAAAGCAACACAGGGGCGACGGCGAACAGAGAAAGCAGCAACGTGGAAATCTGAGAGAAGAAAAAGAGAGAGAAAGAGGAAATAACGCGAGGTTCCCCAATTCTCGCATCGAGTTCATGTGATGTGTCATGTCAAGAAGAAGAGCAAGAAGAAGGAGGAGAATACGAGCTAGAAGACAGCAGCAGAAGAGCAGACGAGCAAGGGGCCACCTTCAGAGGGAAAGGAAAGGAACTCTGCGTCTGAAAAGACATTGATGCTGCTGGTTTTGACTGTTGAGCATAGGTCTCGCTAGGATCTCTTAGGTCCTGCCCTAGCTTTCCGCTTCCGCTCCCTTTCAGCTAGGCGTGTGCGCTTTCCTCTTCGTGTATGCCTTCTTCGCGAGTGAATGTGCCTTCTTCTTTGTCGACCACTGCGTCTGGGCAATTGCCTTCCTCCTCTGCTACGTCTCTTACCTTTGGCGACTTGTTCGCCTCTGTCTGTTCTGTCGTGGCTTCCATCGACTTCGACTCTTTGCTCCGCTTCCCATCCCCCGGAGTCGAAACCTACCCTTTCCTCCCTTCTCTCTTCCCTTGACTCCGCGGGTTCGTGGCCTCGACTCTCCCGTTCTTATGCCAGTCCATTCTTCCTTCCACTTGCGGTCGCGTTTGCGTGCGGACAAATCTTCTCGATCAACGTTTCCGTGCCGGCGCTTATAATCTGAACCATCTCCCTGCTTCCTATCTAGCTCCCCGTCTTCGTCTCGTCGCTCGCTGTGTTGCGCGTTGGTCTTATTACCCGCGTGACCGCATTCAGCAGTTGGAATTAGGAGATGCCAAGGAAACGTCGATCCCCTGAATACAGGCTTGCACAGGATTCCAAAAGCCATCAAGCTCGACAAAGGGTTGATCCTGTTTCAGTGATCATGCAGTCTGGACGGCCGACGGGAAAACAGGTCGAGACAGCCTATGGTTATCTGAACACATGTGCCAAGAACGCCAGGGACAACAGGGAGCTGGACGAAGTCAAGGAGGCGAACAATTTCCTCTTCGAGCGACTGATCAACACTATGTGGTCTCGCAGAGTCAAGGCCGCTCAGAAACGGATCAGTGTGGCCATTCGGAAAAGAGCCGACGAACTGAGAGAAACAAAGTCCGATACCGAAGTCGGGGAGCGAAAGTTGCAGTAGACCGGCGTGGACGTTCCCTGCGTGAGCCGGCCGTGCCTGAATCAAGTACTACTTCTACGTGGTCTCGTGCGCTTGCCCGGGCGTTGTTTCTTCCTCCGGCGCCTTCTTGCAGCATAATCTGCAGTGCTTAATCTATGTGCCACGCTGCCTCTGCCAGATCGCGTCTTCGGCTTGCTTGAACTTGAACCGGTTATCAACACTTCCCCGCCTGAGGTGACGGTAGCTGCGAATTGCGCTCTCACGCCTGCCTCTGTGAGATAAGTTCCTTTGACCCTCCATGCACCCTTCTCGTCCGGACCCTCGGTCTTTTCCTCGGCGGACATGGAAACGATCTTCCCATGGAAAGTCCTAGTGCCGAGGAAGTACTTCCTCACGACACTTTCCGCATCCTCGGCGTTTCCTATTCGCATCTAGGTCCGGCCTCATGTGACTGAATAGAGGAAGCGACAACGGATTAGAGGGCTTTGGATTAGGACGAAACTGGCGACGTTTCAGTTGTTGCTGTCTTCACGACGGGATGGAAGACGACTGCAGACAATCCATGATGGATATCCTATCACATCATGCCCATTCCGGGAGGCATACCTCCCATTCCAGGAGGCATACCTCCTCCCGGCGGTCCCCCAGCAGGTCCCTTTCCTCCTTTAGACGAAACCACGTCGTCGATACGGAGGATCATGCATGCTACTTCTGTTGATGACTTGATGGCTTGCTGCTTGACGCGAAGAGGTTCAATCACCCGTTCCTTGAGCATGTCAGCAACCTTTCCATCGTCCACGCTGACTCCGAACCACTTGTTTGCGCTATCCTGGTGCTTCATTCTAAGTTCAACCATGATGTCGATGGGGTCGAGGCCTGCATTCAACGCGAGTGTCATGGGTATTGATTCGACAGCTTTTGCGAAGCATTGAACACCGAGCTGCTCCCTTCCTCCAACTTTGACCGCGAAGTCAAGAAGCTGCTTAGCTAGCTCTGCCTCAATAGAGCCTCCGCCCGCAACGATCTTGCCGTCCTCAACGACATTTCGCACTACGCAAAGGGCGTCGTGAAGGGATCGCTCAGCTTCCTCGATGACATGTTCGGAGCCGCCGCGTATCACAATCGTTACCGCCTTCGGGTCTTTGCATTCCCTAATGTAGAGGAGCTTGTCGTCACCGATCTTAACCTCCTCAACCAGTTTAGCCTCGCCTAAGGATCCAGCGCTTAGATCCTTCAGGGTCGCCACGACTTTCGCACCGGTTGCTCTTCCGATCTTTTCCATATCGCCGCTGCTGAGATTCTTCACGGCGACGATTCCTCGCTTGGCGAGGAAATGGAGAACCATGTCGTCAATGCCTTTCTCAGATAGCACAACGTTCGCTTTTGATTCAGTGATCTTCTCCACCATCTGTCTCATCATGGTTTCCTCCTCATCCAGAAACGTCTTCATTTGCTCTGGGCTTTCGATCGTGATCTTTGCGTCAAACTCGGTCTTTTCAATCTCAAGTTTAGCGTTGAGAAGGGCGATTCTGGCTTTCTCTACACGTTTTGGCATTTGAGAGTGAGCAATCTCCTTGTCGAGGACGATACCTTGAACCAGCTCTGTCTGCTCTATTCCTTCGCCATGTTTCTTCAGCACCTTTATCCTCTCGATGTCTGCCTTGTTTTTTCCGCCTGTGCTGTCCATCACCTGTGTTACGGCGGAGGTGGCGATTTGGGCAAGGAAGTCCTTACTAGTTGCTACTGCCTTGGTTCCCATTGACGTGCTTGCTATCTGACGCAGGGTCTTGATGTCAGTCGGGTCTACCGTGATAGCTAGGGAGTCCAGAATCTGGAGAGCTTCAGCTGAAGCTTTCTTGTAGCCGTCTATGATGACTGTTGGGTGCACGTCCTGATCCATGAGTTCCTGCGCTTTCGAGAGAAGCTCTCCCGCCAGCACAACCGCCGTGGTTGTGCCATCGCCAACCTCGTTGTCTTGGCTCTTCGCAACTTCCACGAGCATCTTCGCAGCCGGATGCTGAACGTCGAACTCCTTCATGATCGTGGCACCGTCGCTAGTGATCACGACGTCCCCTATGCCGCTCACAAGCATCTTACTCATTCCAAGCGGACCAAGCGTCGTTCGAATGATCTCGCCAACGGTCTTTGCCGCCATGATGTTGCTTCGCTGGGCATCATGACCTCGACTACGCGTCGATCCTTCCCGGAGAATGTAAATCGGCGTTCCTTCAGACAATTCAATCAATACCGCCAAGCGAATAGGCTGCCTGCCTGATAAACCAAACATCCTTGACGAAACGTAGCACTTCCAACCAAGTGCCTTACCTAGACGATCTTGGGTACCAGATGAGGGGCCACTCCACTCCTGTAGAGAGGAGTTGCATTGCTTCTCAACACTTGAACGACTGCACAGGTCTTCCATACTTCCGCACCGTCAAGATGCGTATGCAAAGAACGTGGCCGTGATGGGCTGGTATTGTCCGAAGTGCCGTTCTGTGTTTGCTGAGTTTCAATCCACTTGTCCCTATTGCCTTGTGCGTCTGAGAAAAGCGAAGTACGAGGACCGGATCTAGCCGAACGCTCGAGCTTGCCTACCTCACCCTACCGCTCCTCTGACCCTTTCTGCTTGCCATTCTCTTCCGGTTCTTCTGCCATACAGGCCTCGTCAAACCGAAGTCCCCAGGAAACGATCGAGCCTACAGCATAAGAACCTGGTTCCGTCCCGAGCGACACGGAGGATAGTGGCTTGAGCCTCATCGGCTGGTCGTGAACGATTCTCGGCATTCGTCTGAGCAGAAAACGTACCCTTTGGACAGTATGGGCATATCGATTCTCTTGCCGCAGTTCGAGCAGTACTCTGTGTGAGTTCCGTTCGCTACTTCACCCAACGATCCGCACACCGACTCCTTGCTTTCCTCGTCGCTCATATCCCTTGCCTTGCCGCCGTGTCTGCTTCTGATATTCCTCAGGCGAGACTCTTCAGAAGCAAGGATGCTCTTTCAGCATACTAGGTGGACGGGATTTGAGCCTGAATGAAGATGCCCTTTTCCGGCGTCAAGCTCTGTGGCTATGACAGAGTGTTACTGAGGAGTGGTGAGTGCGGGAGGGGCGTATCCAATCTCCCGGTCCGCCACTGAAAATGTCTTGTTAGTTGTGGTTCTGAGTTGGGTCGTCTGTCTGGTTGTCTCTTTCTTCCTGGAGGCTTGGGTCAACGATGCGTTGCAGGTTGCTGGTCTGTCTTTTCGAGAATGCCCGCTGTGTCTCACTATGCCCTCTTGTAGGCTTTCCTTCTGTGCAGCACGCCATGGACTCTGATTGTACGAGATTTCTCAAGTTCAAATAGAATTCTGAAATCTCCAACTCTCAACCTGTAGTGTTTTCCGTATCCCAACAGTTTCTTGATGTCCAATCTTGGCGTGAAACCATAGTCCCTCAGGATGTACAACGCGTCGAGTATCCGTTGTCTTTCGTTCTCTCTTAGTTGGTCAAGTTGCCTAGCAGTTCTCTTCTCCAAATAGACCTCGTAACGCTGCAGGGTTGACGCCTCTACGGCTCTTCCAGTCTCTCAAACTCCAAACGACCAGTCCTCTTGTCTCTAACGTATCGCTTGATTGCGCTAACCTCATCCGGCAGCGGTTTCGACATCGGCAGCAGCCGCTCCTCTATCAAACCTTCCAACCGCTCAACTTCCCTGCGGAGCACTCTTATCTCCTTCAGGATCTGACTCGTAGGCACGAGCGTCAAGTATTCTCCGGCGAGTAATGCCGCAGCCTGACGCTTTAAACCTTCAACGAATGGCTCCGGGCTTCTCCTGAGAAACCTCTCCGCCTCCATACGTCCCGCTTGAGTCAACTTAGGCGAACAAGTGGCAAGCGATGGAACCTCGAGCATCGACGGGGCTAACATGATACCACTGAAAAGTTGCAAGTGCGGGAGGGGGGATTCGCGCACCACTTTACTGGTACCGATTACCCCACATATGATGAGCTATCTTGGGGATCTACCAAGCGTCCACAGACAAAGCCCCGCTCCAACTCTGAGTCTTGGAGAACGGATTCACTTACCTGGCATTCCCACGCGTCGTCATGTCAGGAGCTTTGAGGGAGGCCCATCTTTGCGCATATCTGCTTCCACCTCGGGTCTGAACGATATTGGCTGAACCAGGGTTCACTAAGAAGGTCTAGCAGGCAGTCATCTCTCTCCTCCAAAGCCTTCTGTAGGGAATTGAATCCCTCAACGGTTCTGCCCAACGCCAACTCGACACACGCAATAGCGACCGGGCAAACGTGCTCCTTTGCTGCCCTGCTCTTGACATTGTCGAGAATACTCTGGGCCTCGTCCCTCCTTCCTGCGGCAGCGTAGGCCCACGCGAGATTCAACTCGGTAGGCGGGGTTTTCTCAATGTCAACCGCCTTCCTTGCCTCATCGATTGCTGCATCATACTCGGACAGATTAACATGAACTTCAGATTTCTGAATGCGAGCCAGGATGTAATCTGGGTCAAACTCGATGGTCCGCACGTATTGCTTCATCGCCTCGTTGATCTTGCCAGCGACGCTTAGCCAGTAACCGAATCCCGTGTTGACGATAGGAGAGTAGGGATCGATCTGGACACCTGTCTCTTCGCATGTAAGGGCTTCTTCGATTCTTCCGAGAGAGCCCACGACCCCCGCCAGCCAATGATAGGCCGGAGCATAGCTGGGTCTTAATTCGATGGCGCGTCTAAGCTCCCTTTCTGCGGAGCGGAAGTCCCAGAGTTGGTTCCTGAGCGTCACTGCAAGTGACGCATGCGCTTCGGCCAGACTTTCGTCGATTTCCAGTGCCTTTGTCGAGAAACTCTTTGCAAGAGGGTAGGCGCGGTCAGGCGCCATCCAATCAAAGCCTGCCAGCAAGTTGTAGCAGTCCGCTAGGCCAGAATATGCAAGTGCGAATTCGTCGTCGATAGCTGCTGCTTTCTCAAAGCACTTTAGGGCCTTGTTCACGCTTTGTTGCGTCCTCTCATTCCAGTAGAAGCGACCCTTGAGATAGAGCGTGTAGGCGTCCGGGTTTGCTGTATGTTTCCTATTGATCGTAAGCATCTCGCGGGATAGCAGCTGGACCTTGAGAGCCTCAGCCACGGTCTTCGAAATGTCACTCTGAACAGCGAACACGTCCTTTAGTTCCCTGTCGTAGCTTTCAGCCCACATGTGTTCGCTAGTTTCAGAATCTATTAGTTGCGCGGTGATACGTATCCTATTTCCGGCTTTCCTGACGCTGCCCTCAAGTACCGTGCCGACTCCAAGTTCCCTTGCCACTTCGTCAACTTTCTTGTTCCCTCCCTTGTAGCCCATGATCGACGTTCTGGCGATTACCCTCATGCCACTGATTCTCGACATAGTCGAGATCAGTTCTTCCGTCATACCGTCAGCGAAGTACTCGTCGGCTGGGTCGGGACTGATATTTGCGAAAGGTAGAACGGCTATTCTTCGTTTGTCGAGGGTGGGCCTGGGAGCCGCCTTCTCTTGCTCCCACGGCATCACCATTTTGTACACTTCGACCGGCGCACTCACATTCTTCAGTGCCTTTAGCCCGAGACTCATCAAGGGAAGTTCGAACTTGTTTAGGACATGATCGTAGACTTGGCGCGTAATGCATACGCCCCCATCTTCAGCCAGCGGCTCTATCCTTGACGCCACGTTCACCGCGTCCCCGGATATGTCACCCAGAGATTCCACAACGTCGCCGAGGTGGACTCCGACCCTGAGGTGTATCCTCTTTTCATCAGATAGAGAGATGTTGAACTCTCTTGTTGCTCTCTGAATGTCATACGCACACCTCACCGCATCGAGCGCGCTAGGGAACTCAACAAGGAAGGCGTCCCCCATGGTTTTGATTTCTTTCCCGCTATGTCTGCCCAGGATCGGTCTGATCAGCTTCCTTTGTTCTTCGACCAGGGCAAGGGAGAGGGATTCGTTCTTCTGTCCCAAAACTGTGTAGCCTACTAGGTCGGTGAACATTATAGCCGCAAGTCGTCGCCGGTCTTCCGGCACAACTTCTCCAGCGCTGGACAAGAAACTCAGCCCAAGCCTCGGGAAAGATGCTATGTAGTCACGCATTGATTAGTCATACGCAACTAACGAGCGAGAGAGAGGAGAGAGCATTCCGATATCAAGATTATCTTGAGAGAACGTTGAAGAAGTGTATGTAGGCTTCGATCCCATGGTAGAAGCTGGGTAGATGATATTTCTCGTTTGGTGAGTGGAAATTGTCGTTGGGCATTGAGAAGCCCATCATCACAATGTCAGCTCCCAGCTTCTTCTTCACCGCGTCCGTGATGGGCAGCGTTCCGCCTTCCAGCTTGAAAACCGGTTTCTTGCCGAATGCGACCTCAAGAGCCGATGAGGCTGCGCGCATTCCTGGCGCATTGCGATCGAGGAGCATCGGGCTGGCGCTCCCAATCATCTTCAGATCCCAATTCACTGTCGGGGGAGCCTTCACTCGCATATACTCACGCAATTCCTCCAAGACAAGAGCTGGGCTCTGGTTTGGGACGAGGCGCATGGACACTTTTGCCATCGCTTTTGCAGGAATGATCGTCTTGATCCCTTCACCCGTGAAACCAGACGACAACCCGTTCACGTCCAACGTAGGGCGTGCGCCAAGCCGTTCCATCGTCGTGAACCCCTTCTCTCCCCACGTTTCTCTGACACCAGCGGTCTTGCGGAATTCCTCGTCGGAGACGGGAGCGCGAGCTAGTTCAGCGCGTTCATCATCTGGCAAGGTGCGTACGTGCTCGTAGAAGTTGGATAGCGTTATTCGTCCATCCGAGTCGTGCATGCCCGCAATGAGATCGCAGATGACGTTTGCAGGGTTCTGTACCGCCCCGCCAAACTCTCCAGAGTGAAGATCCTCGTCAGGTCCTTGAACCCTTAGCTCAAAGTAGGCTATGCCTCGAAGGCCGTAGCAGAGTGAAGGCTGGTCAGGGCTTAGGGTTACCGCGTCCGCGCTGAGAAACACGTCGCATCGCAACTTCTCTCTATTAGATTCAATGAACGCTTCTAGATGAGGCGATCCGATCTCTTCCTCACCTTCGAGCAGCACCTTCACGTTTACAGGTAGCTGACCGGTCTTCATCCAAGCCTCAAGCGATTTCATGACCGCGATTGCGTTTCCTTTCATGTCAGAAGCTCCTCTCGCAAAGATGTTGTCACCGCGCACGACCGGGTCGAACGGAGGCGAGGTCCATTCTGAGATTGGGTCTACAGGTTGCACGTCATAGTGACCGTAAATGAGAACAGTGGGCTTCTTGCCTGCTTCAAGCCATTCACCATAGATGACTGGGTGTCCTTGCGTTCGAATGACTTCGACATGGTTCAGACCGATACCGCTCATATGACGCGACAGCCATTCGGCTGCGCGTACCATGTCCGGCTTATTTTCTGTGAGAGTCGAGATTGATTGAATCGCGAGTAATTCCTTCAATTCTGTGAGATAGCGAACGTGATTCTGACTCGCGAAACTCACTGCTTCATCCAACTGCAATTCGAGGCCTCGCGAAGAAAATGTGCATTGATGCATATCTATTCTTCTTCGGGTTGAATTTAAGTTCCATTACAAACAATTGCCGTGTCTGCAAAACATGTGCCTGAGGTGTGTGACTTTATGAAAGACGTTGTATGATGTGTCTTGGCTGGTTTAGTCCGTCGAGACCCTGGTCTATGCGACCGAGTGTGTGACTGGACTTAATCCTGAGCTGCTGAAGAACTGGGCTCCGGCGCCCGGATGAGTGATTGCAGCCTGATGCCAGCCCGTAAGCGAGAGGGAAAGATGAGACTCGAAGCGATAGATGCAGATAAACGGAACTGCGAAGACTTAACTCGATCGCTGACTATGGAGAGAACGGCTGGCATCGGACAAACCTAGGATCACCAACCAAGACTACAACATCTTTCATGAGTGGGTCCCCTGGTGCGCGACGAAGCAGAGAAAGCAGCGTACTCGGAAGGCACACCGTGAATCTCCGACGACAGAAGACGATTCAGACTATCACAACGACTCCAAACGAGAGAAGTCGAACGAGCGAAATTTGATAGATCTGTTTCGTGAGATCCCCAACGAATCGTCAAAAAAGTGCGGGGAGGGGGATTCGAACCCCCGAAGGCCTACGCCATAGGCTCCTGAAGCTAAGGCAGCGCTCGGGCGCTTCTACCCCTTAGACCTGGTTCCCGCCAGCATCAAGGCTGGCCTCGGGTACCCCCGCTCGGTCTCAGCTACTTCGACTACCTCTAGTTAACGATTTTGCGGCGACATCGTTGATCAGAATGCCTATGAGACGCCCCGAGGATGACCCGGCGAATGCGAGGGCCATCACAATGCACGTATCCCTGAAATACGGCAACGGCTCCGTGAGACTTGAGATTTCAAAGGACCGCCTACTTGAGGTCGTGAAACCGAGACCGTCAGTTCGCCGAGGCCGAAGCATACGAGAAGCGCTCGCCGCCCCTATAGGAGCAGAAGTTCTTCCGAAACTCGTCGACCGAAATGGTAGGGTCGTGGTGGTTGTGAGTGACATCACGAGGCCTTGCCCGACGCGGACGATCCTCCCATTCGTCATGCGGTCACTCAAGACTTCAGGAGTGCCTCGTGACAACGTGAGAATTCTCATCGCAACCGGGACCCATAGACGCCACACGCCTGCCGAGAAACGCACACTCTTAGGATCATATGCAAGTTCGATTCCGCAAGTCGTTGACCACAGCATGGATTCCGTTCAGTATGTCGGGACGACGAAGCGTGGCACTAGAGTGTCCGTTAACTCGCTCCTTCTCGACGCCGACTTCGCTCTGGCCGTCGGCAACGTGGACGTACACTACTTCGCCGGTTACACGGGCGGATACAAGGCCGTGGTGCCAGGCTTGGCTGGGAAGGAGACGATCGAAAGAAACCACAGCCTCATGACTCTTCCAAACGCGGAACCAGCCGTCGTGGAGTCGAATCCGGTTCGCGAGGATCTTGAAGAAGCAGGCCAAATGACGGGACTACGATACGTAATCAACGTCGTTCAGGACGAGAGGAAACGAATTGTGAGTAGCTTCGCAGGCGATCCCATCGCCGCACAGCGAGCCGCCATCAAGACCGTTGACGATTTGGTGAAAGTGCCTGTGAAGGAGCCGGCGGATATTGTGGTGGCGAGCGCCGGCGGCTACCCGCGGGACATCAACCTGTATCAGGCTCACAAGGCGATCGAGAACGCTTCCCACGCCGTCAAGAATGGTGGCACCATCATACTGGTTGCGGAATGTCGAGAGGGCTTCGGAAACACCACATTCGAGAATTGGATGACGAGCCCAACCAGCCTGGATGAAGTTGGAGAGAAACTGAACAAGCACTTCATTCTAGGCGCCCACAAGGCTTTCGCTCTGAGCAAGATCGCCAAACGAACTGAGATCATCGTAGCATCCAACAAGCTGCAGGCAAAGTCCATCATTCTCAAGACCTGCAAGAAGCCGCAAGATGCGTTGAATGATGCGTGGCGCTCGTATGGCAAAGATGCATCGATCACGCTGATGCCCTACGCGATGAACACGCTGCCTGAGATGCCTTCTAGTTTGTAACAAGCCTTAATTCGGATGATGTCAGCCCAAGTGCGGCGCTGTGAGAGAAGAGGTTGAGCGAATAGAACTCGCAAGGGAATAGACTGACACTCGGATGGCGGCGGAGAATAATGAGACTG